>OHAS01000202.1_pt1 | contig 48512 bp, 48 predicted proteins | sample 1577131 | NCBI WGS metagenome assembly OHAS01 (sample SAMEA3541566, study PRJEB24748) | human gut metagenome | biome: human gut; feature: human-associated habitat; material: faeces | place: China | collected 2012 | reverse complement strand
ATTATATCCTAAAAAACTTTTAAATACAAGGCTATTGAGATAGTAAGGGTGAAAAAAGAAGTAACCATCATTCCGATCACATAGTGGACAAGGGGAACAAGATTACTTCCTTTGTTTATCTAATTATACATCTTCTTGATTTTAAAATCAAATAAAGGTGACCCACCGCCTCCACAGCAAGCTGCTTCATGGGCGTTAGACCACCTTTACCTTAAGCTAATTATAACTCAAAAAAATTTCTAGCACAAGTATAATCCAAGGTTAGCAATTATAAAAATAGAGGTGTCCCACCTCCTACCGCAGAATGAACTGTTTCAAGGGGAGATGGAAAACCTCTATCCGTTAATTTAATTATAGCCTAAAAAACTAACTGACGCAAGAATTAAGGGTATACCCTTTGGGGTAATCGAAACAGTAAAAGGAACTGACTTAGGCGCCGACCTAAAATAGGCCATTGGGTGCCAAACCAGTTCCTTTATTTATTTAAGTATAGAACATTTTTACAAGAAAAGCAAAGTAGCAGGTTAGCCCAATAGGGTGCTTGTTGTACTTTAGCAAGTAAGGTATGCTATAATTTATTTATCAGGAGGAGATTGACTCAATCGGCTTGGATGTCGACGGTACTCTTTATGAGTATTTTGAAGATGAGATCCTTAGTATTTCAGTAGCATAGTGCTTAGAACATGTGAGAGGGCTAAGAATGAGTAAACAACTTTGGAACTACCTACGCTCAAGAGTTCAGGTAGTAACTAGTGACGGTAAAGTCATAAAAGGTTTTGTCACAGATTTTATTGACGAAATGGACAATGATGAGCAAGATGAAATCACTATCCTCATTGACAATCCTAGCCCTGATGAACCAACTGAGATTTCTCTCTTTGAGAGAGAAATCAATGCTATTCAAGAGGTAAAATAAAAAGCACCTTTGATAGGTGCAATTTACTTGCTTACTGAACTCATCAATTTAAGTCCCCTTTTTGTTACCCTTTATGTTTTCTCAGCTTATTTGAATTTAATAGTTTTTGAGAAAATCAAGTTAGATTTAAAGCAGGTTTAGGCCTACTTTTCTCTATCTAACTCTAGCAAGATAACAAAATGCTTTAATTTCTATTGGAAATTTATTCAGAAGCCGTTTTCGGCTTCTTTTTTATTCGATTAACAAAAAGAGTCTGGGATATCTTGTCCCAGCCTTTATTAGTTCTTGAGTTTTATAGCATTTTTAAAAGTAGATTAGCCATTTGTTCTGGGCTTTCCTTACTGCCTCGGGCGATCCACATCTGGTAGACGCCAAAGAAGGCATTAACGAGGTAGACGATGCCGTATTCCTTTTCGATTTGATTGAAAGCTTTGCTGTGAAACCGTTCCTGTAGGATTTGGGAAAGTAAGGATTGGAGCTTATGGCGTAGGAAATTTTGGATTTCTCTAGTGCCGTTTTCCGTCAAGAGAGCAGCCAGAAGAGGCTCTTGGGTCAGGAACTGAAAGACCTCTGTGATAGCGACTGCAACATCTTCTCGATTGTGTTCAAAGATGTATTCTAATTGATGAAAGAGGCCTTGCTGATAGCGCTCAATCATATCATATTTATCCTTGTAGTGGGTATAAAAGCTACTGCGACTGATGCCAGCAGCTCGGGCCAATTCGACTGTTGTAATATGGTCAAAAGACTCCTGATGCAATAAGTCAACCATAGCCTTCTCAATGATGGCCTTGGTTTTCTTACGTTTATTACTTTCTGTCATTTTAATCTTTCCTTTGTCATTGAATTATACAAAATTAGACAAGGTGTACAAAAATAGAATTTTCTGCTTGCCTTAATTTTTTTATTGTGTATAATCTATTATATCAAATTTTTAGACAATGTGTATAAAAAAGGAGAAGAGATGTTCAAAGAATGGAAAGCGATCTTCAAAAAACCGAAGATTATTGTAGTCATGCTGGGGGTTGCCTTGATTCCAGCCTTGTATAATGTGATTTTTTTGAGCTCTATGTGGGATCCGTATGGCAAGCTTTCTAATTTGCCAGTAGCGGTGGTCAATCAGGACCAGAAGGCGAGCTTATATGGAAAAGACTTGTCCATTGGTTCAGATATGGTTCAAGATATGAAGAAAAATGAAGCGCTGGATTTTCATTTTGTGGATGAGAGTCAGGCAGAGAAGGGACTGGAAAAGGGCGACTATTACATGGTGGTGACTCTTCCCAAGGATCTGTCAGAAAATGCGGCTAGTATTTTGAGCAATCAGCCTAAGCAAGTTACGATCCACTACCAAACATCCAGTGGTCATAGTTTTATCGCCAGCAAAATGAGCGATTCTGCCATGAGCTCGATGAAGCAATCGGTCAGTCAGAAGATTACAAACAGCTATGTGACAAGCCTTTTTGCGAGTATGGATAAGCTAAAAGGTGGACTTGGAACAGCCGCAGATGGCACAGCTAAATTGGCCGAAGGCAGTCAGGAATTGGCAAACGGCAGCCAAAAGCTCTCTACTAACTTGGAAAGTCTAGCTCAGTCCAGCCTCACTTTCTCAGATGGGGCCACAGCGCTGTCAACCGGTCTGGTAGCATACACAGATGGAGTGGCTCAGATCAATGCTGGCTTGCCGACTTTTACTAGCAAGATGACAGAATATACAGATGGAGTTGGGCAGCTTTCAGCTGGTGCCAGCCAATTAACCGCTCAGTCACAAACATTACTGAATGGAACCAACCAACTGACGGGTAATTCACAGGAATTAGTTGCTGGTGTGGAGCGCCTAAATAGCGGTTTGGCAGAACTGCAATCATCTGTTAATAGCAGTGTTACTGCTAATCAAGAAAAGGTTGCTCAGTTGACGGCGGGTCTAGATCAGCTCAATACGGCCATTCAAAATGCCACATCGGGAACGAGCTTGCCAACGGAAACAATTGCGGCTTCTCTCACGACGATTGCGACCAATGCCCAGTCTTTGGCAAGTAGTGCGCAAAGTGATCGGGCGGCAGCCGTAGCTGCTTTAGAAGGAACAGCTGCTTACCAAAAACTTTCTACCGATGAGCAAGAAGAACTAAAAGCAGCTCTAGCAGGTGGTGCTGATTCTAGCAGTAGTGCAGCGGCAACTATTGTACAGGAAGTCCAAGCTATCCAAACGAATCTGCAAGGTTTACAAACGGCCAGCAGTCAGGCAAGTCAGCTGTCGGCAGCAGCCAACCAAGTCCTGCCAGGTGCTTCAGCTATGATTAGTGGTCTCTATGGTGGTCTAGGTCAAGTAAATGAAGCTTTATCCTCTGCCAGCACTGGTTCAGCGACCCTTTCTCAAGGCATTACGGCTTATACAGGTGGCCTTTCTCAAGTAGCTCAGGGAGTAGCCGCTTATACTACAGGTGTCGATCAGCTTTCTCAAGGAGCAGCTAACCTAGCGAGCCATAATGACCAAGTGACTTCAGGAATCGGTCAAATCAGCTCAGGCCTCTCTCAATTAAATGATAAATCATCTACTTTGGTCGCAGGTATGCAAACATTATCTACAGGTGCCACTAAAATGGCAGATGGTTCTCAGCAGTTAGCGGCTGGTGGTCTGACCTTGAACAGTGGGCTGGGAGACTTGTCAGTCGGTGCCCAGACTCTAAATACAGGCTTGACAGATGCCAAGGGTCAATTATCTGAGCTTTCAGTGACAAAGGACAATGCGGCAGCCCTGGCTGGCCCTGTCGAGCTGAAAAAGACAGATAAAGATCAGGTCGGTAAAAATGGTATTGGTATGGCTCCCTACATGATTTCTGTTGCTCTTTTTGTAGCGGCGATTTCGACCAATGTTATTTTTGGCACGCTTCCTTCTGGTCAAGTTCCAGCTTCTCGCAAAGCTTGGCTTAAGGCTCGTTTGGAGGTCAATGGCTTGATTTCTGTTTTGGCTGGCATCTTGGTTTACGGAGCAGTTCATTTGATCGGTCTTAAGGCTAACTACGAATGGATGACGCTGGCCTTGACTGTTTTAGCTAGCATGGCCTTTATGGCGGTTGTGACGACTCTGGTCACTTGGGATAGTAGGGTCGGGGCCTTTATTTCCTTGATCCTCTTGCTCCTGCAACTGGCTTCCAGCGCTGGTACTTATCCGCTGCCCCTGACGGCGAAAATCTTCCAAATGATCAATCCAATCTTGCCAATGAGCTATGCGGTGTCAGGACTGCGGGAAACGATCTCGATGAATGGTCAAATCGGTGGGCAACTAGCCTTCCTGTCCGCAACTTTACTGCTTTTCATGGTCTTAGGCACAATGGCCTATCGTCCTAATAAGAAGAAAATCATTTAAGATAGAGTAGACTATTTTATCTAATAAAAGGAACAACTTGGTTTTGTGAACAGAACCAAGTTTTTTGTTTCACGTGAAACAGTAGAGAATTTTGCTGTGTAGATTTTCTCCACAAGTCTATGTTATTCGGTATGAAAATATGAATGTTTTGTTTTCTTTAAGTTTTCTTTAGCCTTGCTTTAAGTTTTCATCCGTAAAATGGCTCTAGTTACAAGAAAGACAGGGGGAGAATCCATGGCTAAAAAAACATTTAAAGATAAATTTCAACGATTTGAAACCAAATATATTATTTCCAAAGAAACTTTGGCCGATTTACTGACCGAGTTTGAAAGTCATCTGGTGGAGGATGAGCATGCTTATTCGACCATCCATAATCTTTACTACGATACCCCGACCTATCAAATGATTCGTGAGTCCTTAGAAAAGCCCTATTTTAAAGAAAAATTGCGCGTGCGGACTTACGATGAAAATCCGAAAGAAGACAGTCAAGTCTTTTTGGAAATCAAGAAAAAAGTGCGCAAGATTGTCTACAAACGCCGCATTTCGACAGATCTAGTCGCTGCAGAGGCTTACTTGGAGGGCGATCACAGTAAGGTTGAGGATTGTCAGATTCGTGAGGAAATCGACTGGCTGGGTCAGCGCTACGGTGGCCTGCAGCCCACGATGTATATCTACTACAATCGTTATTCTATGAAGGGAATTGAGGATCCCAATGTTCGGATTACCATTGACCACGATTTGACCTATCGCAACTATGATTTGAGCCTCTTGCATGGTCATTATGGGGAAAATCTTCTGCCGGATCATCATGTGATTATGGAAGTCAAGGTGCCAGGAGCCTATCCGCTTTGGCTGAGTGAGATTTTGGATCGCTATCAGGTCTTTCCAAGCTCCTTTTCCAAATACGGGGTAGCTTATAAGAAAACGACAGATTATAAAGGAGTTGTAAATCATGCTTAGTCACTTATTTTACGATATTTTTACCGATACGGCTGTAGATCCGGCCATGATGATGCTGGCTATCGGAGTGTCTTTGCTTTTGGGCTTGGTTGTTGCCAAGGTTTACCAGTTTAAGACGGTTTACAGCAAATCCTTTGTGATGAGCTTGGCGCTCTTGCCGACCTTGATTGCAATTGTGATTTTCTTGGTCAATGGAAGTTTGGGAGCAGGGGTTGCCGTCATGGGGGCCTTCAGCTTGATTCGTTTCCGTTCCGCACCAGGAGGGGCCAAGGAGCTGGTGTCCATTTTCCTAGTCATGACAATCGGGATTGCCATCGGAATGGGCTATCTGGTCTTTGCGACCGTCTTTACCCTTATCATGTCGCTTGCCATGCTGCTGCTTGAAGTGGTCAATTTCGGACAGATGAAGCATTCCATGCGCCAGCTGACTATCGTCATACCAGAAAGTCTGGACTATGAAAGCATTTTTGATGATATTTTCAACAAAGCTGCCAATCATGTTGAACTGGCTAATGTCAAAACCTCTGATATGGGGAGTTTGTTCAAGATTAAATACATCATTCAGCTGAATGGTCGAATGACCGAAAAAGAACTCATCGATGCCCTACGCACGCGCAATGGAAATCTAGAGATTGCCATTAGCCGCTATATTACGAAAGAAAATGAATTATAATTAGAAAGAGGCCAATCATGAAAACAGGCAAGAAAAAAATATTTCAGAAAATAAAACTAATGGTTCCCCTAGTGCTGATGAGCGTCACCTTGGGGGCTTGTAGCTTGACCAGCCAGTCCAGCACTAGTGCGAGTGCCACAACCACTCAAACGGCTACCAGTACGACAAAGACAGACACATCCAGCTATTTCACGGATCGTGATCAGGATGCTTCTTATGATGAGTCGACAGCGACCAAGATTAGCTTGAGTGGCTCCACAGCCAAGACGTCCGGTGACGGAGCGAGCGTTTCTGGCTCCACAGTGACCATTACGGCAGCTGGAACCTATGTCCTCTCTGGCAGCAGTGAAAATGTACAGATTGTTGTCAAGGCTGGCGATCAAGACAAGGTACAAATCGTCTTGGATGGTGTGACCATGACAGGGACGGATGCAGGGATTGTGGTAGAAAATGCGGATAAAACCTTCATTACCCTAGCTGAAGGCAGCAAGAATAGCATTTCTGACTCGGCCAATCATACCAATACTGACTATGATGCAGCCATTTATAGTAAGGACGACTTGACTTTCAACGGCTCAGGCAGTCTGACCATTGAAGGAAAATACGGTAACGCGGTCGAATCTAATGATGACCTGCGTATCACAGGCGGGACTTATACGATTAAAGGCTACAAGAATGGCTTGTCAGCCAATGATGCCATCAACATCAAGGAGGAGAGTCTAGATATTACCGCGACGGAGGATGCGATCCACGCAGATAATGACGAGGACACTTCGCTCGGAAATCTCTATATCCAATCTGGTACCATTACGATTAATGCTGGCGATGACGGTCTTCATGCCAGCAATGCAGCAGTGATTGACGGTGGTACTATCACAGTCAAGTCCAGTGTCGAAGCTTTAGAGGGAACAAATGTCACGATTAACGGCGGTACACTTGACCTTTATGCGACGGATGATGGAATCAATGCGGCTAGTACAGCGACTGGGGCTGAGATTTTTATTAAGATTACTGGAGGTGACATCAAGGTTGAGGTCGGCCAAGGCGATACAGACGCCCTTGATTCCAACGGCGATATCATCATGACAGGTGGAAACTTAGCTATCACGTCCACTGTGTCTGCCTTTGACTTTGATGGTAAGGCTACCTATACGGGCGGGACTATCACGGTCAATGGGCAAACCCGAACCGAAATCACAGCCGATGGCCCTGGTGGTGGCGGTGCCCAAGGCGGACAAGGTGGCGGTCCCGGTGGACATTGATTAGAAAAAAATCTAAGCAGAGATTGTGCTTAGATTTTTTGTTTAAATCGGCATAAAATGTACAAAAATGATATACTAGTCTCAATAATGACGAGGAGCAATACGATGAGAAAAACGGCTATTTTTGAAGATGTTGTTTCTATTATGACCCAAGATTCTGCAACTAAAAAGGATATTGACGGTGCGGATCCGACTGGTTTTCGCGAATGTATTTCAGACGATATGAGTGAAAAGGACTTTCTTTATCAGGTTCAGACTTATCTAGCTAGCTTCGGAGTTATTGGCCACGTAGCTTTTCGGGAGAAATATGCTAAGCCAAAAGGTTTTGTTCTACGTTCAACAATCCAAGGACTTTATGTTGAGCAGGCTAATGCAGATACGAATTTGCAGGCGGGCGATCAAATTGTGAAACTGGATGGACAGCATCTAGAAGAGTTTTATAGGATGCACCGAGCGTATTTTACCAGTTCAACGCCTGAGCGAAACTACCGTGAGTGGAGCGAGTTGATTTCAAAAGCTAGGCAAGTGACTGTTTTGCGAGCAGGAGTAGAGCAAATCCTTTCAGTTGAGCCTAGCCAGAATCCTGTAGAGAGTCGATTTGAATGGAAAGAGTTAGAAAAGGGTGTTATTTATCTCCGTTTGGATGACTTTAGGAACGAGAAAGCCATCAACAAACTCTATCAGGAAGCACAAGATACTATCAAGAGGGCTGCTTGTCTGGTGATTGATGTCCGTCAAAATACTGGCGGGATGGACTCGCTGTATTTTCCCCTGCTCCACTATGCTCTTTCTGAGGGGCAAGTCTATTCTGACTTGGACTGGACTGATGAAGGGATGGAAATTCTCTACACAGAGCGGAATGTTGACCTGCGTTTGAAAGATTTTGAAGTCTACGTGCAGCAGGAAGGGATTAACCAGGAGACGAAGGATTTGTTGGAGATAATCATGCAAGACCTGCAGGCCAATCGGGGCAAAGGCTATGTCAAATTTGGAGGCGAGGACAGGGAAATGTTTCCTAATGTGAAAGGAGGAAGCCATCCTGAGAAGATTTTTGTCTTGGCAGATGTCTACTGTGCTTCGTCGGGAGACAATTTTGTCCAGATGATGAAATGTTTTCCTAAGGTGACGGTTCTGGGACGCCCGACTCTTGGAATACTAGATTATTCTAACTGCTGTCAGGTAGATTATGGTGACTATAGTTTGAACTTTCCAACTTCACGCGCTCTAGCACTTGATAAGGGACAGGGGATGACAGACAAGGGGATTGAACCAGACATCCTTATTCCTTGGACAGTTGAGCATCTGGAGCGGGATGTGGATTTGGAGCGCTGTTTAGAGATGATTCATGACTTTTAGATATCAAAAACGACCTTTTGTTTGGAGGTCGTTTCATGTTTATTCATCAATTCTGATAGACATCTTCTCTGTATCCATCGTCACTTGAGCACCGATGGTGATGGTAAAGAGTGGCTGAGTATGAGCAAAGTCCAAGTCATAGAGGACAGGAATTGTCTTTAGAATAGGATGTTTATCCAAGATATAAAGGAGCAGTTCCTCTGTCATCTGACATTCTTTTGGAAAGCGGCCGATGAGAAGAGCCTGCGGGTTAGGATAGGCCTGAAGGAGAGCAGCTAGATTGCGGTCAAACTCCACATAATCATCTTCCTCCGCCTCTTCAACAAAGAGGATATAGTTTTCATCTGTTGGGGCATAGGGTGTCCCGCGTAGAAGTGAGAAGGTAGAGAGATTGCCGCCGATAGCAGTGGCTTGGGCTTTTCCATGGTTGTGGACTTTCCACTCTGTCTTATGGAAGGTCAGTGGGGCATCGGGTAGATACCAAGCATTGTCGCCCCATTTTTCACTAGGAGTCAATTCATAAGAAGTTTGGCTGACGGCCTTGAGCCAGCTCTCGGTCTGATAGTCCTGCAGGGCATCCATTTTAAAGCTGGAGTAGGACGGTCCCATGTAGGTTTTCATACCAGTCTTACTATAGATAGCGTTGAGCAAAGCTGTTGTGTCTGAGTAGCCACAGAAAATTTTAGGATTTCTAGCAATCAACTCAAAGTCCAGATGGGGCAAAAGCTCATTACAGTTGAAACCGCCGATGGTGGCCAGAATAGCATCAACTGAGTCATCCGAAAAGGCAGCATGAATGTCTGCCACCCGACTTTCGATGGAGGCAGAGCCTAGTATATCATTTTCCAGATAATGCTCCGAAAAAGACACGGTAAATCCTAGCTTTTCCAAGCGCTCCTTGGCGGCTAAATTGGCCTCAAAGCCACCAAGGCGTTCGATGGACGACGAGGGACTGACGACCCGAATGTGCATACCAGATGTGAGTTTTTTCATAGAAACCTCCTTGTGATAATTTTTTATAGAGTATCATAACATAAAGGATATAGGAAGTAAAGGTGGAGTTAGAGAATTTTTAGCAAGTCCGATAAGGAATTTATAGTAAAATCAGGTTCTTCTGACGGTGATTGGATTGGACTATATGCACTAAATCCTTGTTTTATCCAAATAGTTTTCATGCCTAATGTCTTAGCTGGCGCAATATCATTATCAAGTCTGTCACCAATCATAATAGCAGATGAAGCAGAACATGAAGCTTGTTGAAGGGCTAGTTGAAAAATTTTAGAACTAGGTTTGGAAAATCCACAGTCAGCTGATGAGATAATCAGATCAATCCATTGTTTGATAGCAAACTTTTCTAATCGCTCCTCTAAGCCGGGTAGTTGATTAGCGATAATACCTATTTTATAGCGATTATGTAGTATTTCTAAGACCGTTTTTGTATCTGGGTAAAGTGTTTCTAGTTCAGAGTTCCATTTCGGACGTTCTAGGCCAAACTCTTGTAATGCTATTAAATCTCCCTTTTCCCCCTCTTTAAATGAGAGTAGCATCCGCTGATAAAATGCATCATGAGTGATATTTGTTCCTGCAATTGCTTGTTCAATCCTATCTTGATAAGCTTTCTCTTCATTGATTAAAGTAGAACCAATATCAAAAAATATCCATTTATAATTTGTCATTCGAAACACCTCTCTATCTTATTTTACCATTTTGACCATAAAAAACGGAACCAATCAGGTTCCGTTCTATTTTTTAATGACTAATCTCAATGCTGCCGGTGCTGGTGCGGGCGGTCAGCTTGGCTTGAGCTTGTTCATTGGTATGAATGAGCCGATCACCTATAAAGTTATCTTGGTCGTGGCTGGTCTGCATGTCCTTGGGCACTTCAATGTCACCTAGATCTGTTTGCAGGTCCAGTGAGATGGCTTTGTAGGTCTCTTCGGTGAGATGGAGATCGATGGAGCCATTGCTGCTGGACATGTTGATATTGCCCTTGAGAATCAGTTTATCACTAGTGATACTACCGTTGGAGAGACTGATTTGAGTATCGGTCAGGCTGGTTTGGACTAGCTCGATGCTACCGTTAGCACTTTCAATGTTGCCGCTCTCAATCTGGCTCTGACTGAGTTCGATAGAGCCATTGCTGAGATCGGCTTTTAATTTTTTGATTGTCAGGTCATTGATTGATAGGCTGCCATTAGCTAAACTGGCCTTGACCTGCTCCAAGTTCCTTCCCTTAGGTAGGCTTAGAGTGATTTGTTGAGTCCTTTCTAATTCTCCATCTATCAAGCCCAGTAAAGAGCGTAGACCACTGCTAATGTTGATAAAAGATCTGGCTTCCTGAATGTATAAACTTCCGTTTTTAGCTTTAGTAGCTACTTTTTCAGTTATCTTGCCGTCTCCTTGATAATAGGTCAAGTGAACCTTATCATCGGGCGATTCTCCAATTACGACCGAGCGATTGTTGAGCTCTAGGTCTAGGGAATGGATATTATCATAGGTTTCTTCTTGCTTGGCCATCTTGGCGCTGGAAACGGAGCTCCTTACTAGATCCTGCAGACCTCCACTGGCCAGGCCTACTAGTAACAGGCCTAGACCCAGCAGACAGGTAGTAATCGCAATGCTGAACACGGTTTTTCTTACTTTAAACATGACGGCCTCCTTTCTGGGCCAAGGCTTGGGCGAGTTTGACAAAACTCAGTTTGATAAAGCGAAGGATAGGACCAATGCTGAGATAAAAGAGTCCAGCCATCCCCAAGGCTAAGAGGCTCATCCCCAAACTGAGAGCAAAAGCAGGAATCGAAGTAGCCATGCCGAGAGTCAGGCTGTCCCAAATCAGACTAGCCCCTAGGAGAAGCATAGCAAAGGTAAAGACGGCCATGACAAAAGCAAGGACACTGACGAGGAGGAAGAAAGTGAAAGTCAAAGTCAAAGCCAAAATTAATAGAGGAATTGCTAGTGGAGCCGCCAAGATGGACAGAATAGCAATCTGGACGATCTGCTTACTATTTTTGACGGAGCTAGCTTCTTGGCTATCTTCTTCTATTTTCTTGTCCAGAAGATTGATGATAATCTCGTGAGCCGCTTCTTTGGGACTACCCAGCTCAGCTATAGCTGCTGCCTCTCCCTCTGGACCGACCTCGTCAAAGTACTCGGTGAAGTAGTCCATGGCTTCTTGATAGTCTTTTGCTGGCAACTTTTTCAAATAGTTATCTAGTTGAGCTAGATATTCAGTTCTTGTCATGGCGAACACTCCCTTCGATAATGCCCTTAATCATGCTGGTATAAAGCTCCCATTCATTTTTGAGGCTGACCAGTTGTTTCTGACCTGTTGGGGTCAGAGAGTAATATTTTCGTTTTCGACCTTGATATTCCTGAGAGTAAGTCTCTAAATACTGACTCTTTTCCAATTTTTTCAGGATAGGATAAAGCGTGGACTCCTTGATATCGGCAATGAGCTTGATGGTTTGGCTAATCTCGTAGCCGTAGGAATCTTCTTTATCTAAAATCGCTAAAATCAGAAATTCTATCAGGGTAGAAGATGTAGGGAAATACATGCACTACCTCCTATATATAAAAATATTATATATAAACTTTCTACATATAGGATAGCCCCTTTCGAACTAAAAGTCAAGTAATATATAGAAATTTTACTTATAAATTTTGAAAAGGATTTCATCCTTGAAAGATAAGGGAAGTAACTCTTTTTCTCCTTATTTCCTTACAAGAACTTTACACAATTGATAGCTTTTATATTGAAATCTTTCTCTATAAAATGGTAAAATAATCTATGTCTATCTAAAAAAGATAAGAGTGAATGAAATGACGAAATATAAGACGATTTATAAGTTTGTAGGGCAGACATTGCTATACTTTGTGATTTTCGTAGCCCTGCTTTATTTCTTTAGTTATCTTGGTCAAGGTCAAGGTGGCTTTATCTACAATGAATTTTAATGTAAGAGAGTACTATACACATGTCAAATACAGCAATTACAGATATGATTGAAACGATTGAGCACTTTGCTCAGACGCAGCCAGATTTCCCTGTCTATAATGTCCTAGGACAAGTTCATACATACGGGGATCTAAAGACCGACTCCGATGCACTGGCAGCCAAGATTGATAGCTTGGGGCTAGCTCCCAAGTCACCCGTCGTTGTTTACGGTGGTCAGGAGTATGAAATGCTGGCTACTTTTGTGGCCTTGACCAAAGCTGGTCATGCTTATATTCCTATTGATAGTCATTCAGCCTTGGAGCGCGTGACTGCTATTTTAGAAGTAGCCGAACCAAGCTTGATTATTGCCATTGCGGATTTTCCGCTGGCTGATACAGATGCAGCCATTCTCAGTATGGAAGAGGTTCAAGCGGCTTACGCAGAGAAGACTGCCTATGAGATGAGCCATCCTGTAAAGGGCGATGATAATTACTACATCATCTTTACTTCTGGTACGACTGGCAAACCTAAAGGTGTGCAAATCTCTCATGATAACCTGCTCAGCTTTACAAACTGGATGATTACAGATAAGGAATTTGCGACACCAAGCCGTCCGCAAATGCTGGCGCAACCGCCTTATTCTTTCGACTTGTCAGTTATGTACTGGGCACCGACTTTGGCGCTGGGGGGCACTCTCTATGCCTTGCCGTCTAGTCTGACTCAGGACTTCAAGCAGCTATTTGAAGCGATTCTCAGCCTGCCTGTAGCAATCTGGACTTCTACACCGTCCTTTGCGGATATGGCTATGCTTTCGGAAGATTTTAATAGCCAAAAGATGCCAGGTATTACGCATTTTTACTTTGATGGGGAGGAGCTGACGGTCAAGACAGCTCAGAAATTGCGGGAGCGTTTCCCTGAGGCTCGTATTATCAATGCTTACGGCCCAACCGAAGCAACGGTTGCTCTGTCTGCAGTCGCCATCACAGATGAGATGCTAGCGACCCTCAAGCGCTTGCCAATCGGCTATACCAAGGCAGATTCACCAACCTTTATCATCGATGAAAATGGGCAAAAATTGCCCAATGGTCAGCAGGGGGAAATCATTGTCTGCGGACCAGCTGTATCTAAGGGTTACCTCAACAATCCTGAAAAGACAGCTGAAGCCTTCTTTGAATTTGAAGGGCTACCAGCCTATCATACAGGTGATGTGGGGACGATGACTGATGAAGGTCTCCTACTCTACGGCGGTCGTATGGACTTCCAGATTAAGTTTAATGGCTACCGCATCGAGCTAGAGGACGTATCTCAAAACCTCAACAAATCCAAGTATATCGAGGCGGCAGTAGCAGTACCACGCTACAATAAGGACCACAAGGTTCAAAACTTATTGGCCTACGTTATTTTGAAGGACGGTGTTGCAGAGCAATTTGACCGCGAAATTGATATTACCAAGGCTATCAAAGAGGATCTACAGGATATCATGATGTCTTATATGATGCCATCTAAGTTCCTCTATCGGGAATCTCTGCCCCTAACACCAAACGGCAAGATTGATATCAAGGGGCTGATTAGTGAGGTCAACAAGTCATGATGGATTTCTTGAAACAGCTTCCTCATCTGGAGCCTTACGGAGACCCACAGTATTTCCTTTATCTTATCTTGGCTGTTTTGCCAATCTTTATCGGACTTTTCTTTAAGAAACGCTTCCCGGTATACGAAGCCTTAGTTAGCTTGGCTTTTATCGTCTTGATGCTGACAGGTCCTAGTCTGGCGCAGCTCTATGCCCTGCTCTTTTATGTTGCCTGGCAGACGGTCTGGGTCTATTCTTATAAATTCTACCGCAAAAAGCAGGACAGCAAGTGGATATTTTATTTGCATACAGCATTGGCGGTTCTGCCCCTATTCTGGGTTAAGGTCGAACCAGCTATCAGTGGCCACCAATCACTCTTTGGCTTTTTGGGAATTTCCTATCTGACCTTCCGCTCAGTTGGTATGATTATTGAGCTGAGGGATGGCGTGCTGACTGATTTCAGTCTTTGGGAATTCCTCCGCTTTATGCTCTTTATGCCCACTTTTTCTAGTGGTCCCATTGATCGTTTCAAGCGTTTCAATGAAAATTATCTCCAGATACCAGAGCGCGATGAGCTTCTGGATATGCTGGAGCAGTCGGTCAAGTATATCATGCTGGGCTTTCTCTATAAGTTTGTCCTGGCCCATATCTTTGGCCACATGATTTTAGGGCACGTCAAGACCTATGCCCTCTATACTGGCGGTTTCTTCAATCTGGGAACGCTAGGCGTCATGTATGTCTTTGGTCTGGATCTCTTCTTTGACTTTGCCGGTTATTCGATGTTTGCGGTGGCCATTTCCAATCTTATGGGCATCAAGAGTCCTATCAACTTTGACAAGCCTTTTGTTTCACGCGATTTGAAAGAATTCTGGAATCGCTGGCACATGAGCCTGTCTTTCTGGTTCCGTGACTTTGTCTTTATGCGCTTGGTCATGGTGCTCATGCGCAACAAGGTCTTTAAAAACCGCAATACGACTTCCAGTGTGGCCTATATAATCAATATGTTGGTCATGGGCTTCTGGCATGGTGTGACCTGGTACTATATCGCCTATGGTCTCTTCCACGGTCTGGGCTTGGTGGTCAATGATGCTTGGCTCCGTAAGAAAAAGACCATCAATAAAGAGCGTAAAAGTAAGGGACTACCGGCCCTGCCTGACAACAAGTGGACCCAAGCGCTGGGGGTTGTTATCACCTTCCATGTTGTCATGTTCTCATTCTTGATCTTTTCAGGATTTTTGAATGACCTTTGGTTTAAAAAATAAAATGTAAACGAGGAAACTAAAATGGATGTAAAAGCAGAAGTAATTGAAATTATTGACGAATTATTTATGGAAGATGTTTCGGACATGATGGACGAGGATTTGTTTGATGCTGGCGTTTTGGACAGTATGGGAACGGTGGAGCTGATTGTTGAGTTGGAAAACCGTTTTGACATCCGCGTGCCAGTATCAGAATTTGGCCGCGATGACTGGAATACAGCCAATAAAATCGTTGAAGGTGTAACGGAGCTTCGTAATGCTTAAACGACTCTGGCTGATTCTGGGGCCGGTCTTCTGCGCCTTGGTCATGGTCGCCCTGCTCTTTTTCTTCTATCCGCTTGAGAAAAAGCACGATGTGGAAGCAGAGAAGCGGGCAGCTGTGACCCTTACAGCAGAAACGTTCAAAAGCCGTAGCAAAAAAATGACGGCCCTGACAGATCAAGATACCCGTTTTGTGCCCTACTTTGGCTCCAGCGAATGGCTGCGCTTTGACAGCATGCACCCAGCTGTTTTGGCCGAGAAGTATGACCGCAATTACCGACCTTATTTTCTAGGGCAGCGGGGGGCGGCTTCGCTCAACCAATATTTTGGGATGCAGCAGATGACCTCTGAGCTGGAAAATAAGACGGCTGTCTATGTCGTTTCTCCGCAATGGTTTACTAAAAAAGGCTATGATGCAGCAGCTTTTCAGCAGTATTTCAATAGCGACCAGCTAGCTGGTTTTCTTAGCTGGCAGGACGGTGGAGTAGGCGCTCAGTATGCAGCCCAGCGACTTTTGCAGCTATATCCCAACATTGCTATGGGGGATATTGTCAGGAAAGTAGCCGATGGAAGCCAACTGACTTCTTTTGAGCAGCAGTATATCAGTACTATGAGCCGTATTTATCAGCGGGAGGATGCATTTTTCAGTACATTTGCTGCTGGTAATAATGGCAACTATGACACGAAGGTTTTGCCTCAGCTTTCTCGTCTTCCAGATGAATTCTCCTATGAAGAATTGGAAAAACTGGCTACGGCAGATGCTGTCAAGCAGACCAATAACAATGATTTAGGTATCGATAACGACTTTTATAAGAAGCGTTTAGCTAGAAAAATCAAGAAGTTCAAAGGCTTCCAATCCAAGCAGTCTTACGAAAAGTCTCCCGAGTACAATGACTTGCAGCTGGTTTTGGAGCAATTTGCCAAATCCCATACGAATGTTATCTTTGTCATTCCACCGGTCAATGCCAAATGGATGGCCTATACTGGATTGAGTGAAGAGATGTACCAGCGGACAGTTGAGAAGATTAAGTTCCAGCTGGAGAGTCAAGGCTTTACGAATATTGCTGACTTTTCTAAGGACGGCGATAAGCCTTACTTTATGCAGGACACGATCCACATGGGCTGGAATGGCTGGCTGGCCTTCGACAAGGCTGTCGATCCTTTTGTGTCTAACCCTCAACCTGCTCCGAATTATCAGATCAATGAAAAATTCTTCAGTAAGGAGTGGGCTAATTACACGGGTAACTACGAGGAATTTGTCAAATAAGGTAATAGGCTGGAAGGAGGCGACATGATTCGCTTGGCGGAAATGCAAGATATACCAGCAATTTTAGCAATTTTTGAGCAGGCTAGGGAGTTTATGCGGACTATGAGAAATCTCAGTCAGTGGCCAGCTTCCTATCCGAATCGTCAGCTGGTAGAGGAAGATATTCGGGTAGGTCACTGCTATGTCTTTGAAGAGGCTGGGCAAGTTGTTGGAACCTTTGCGTTCATCATCGGACCAGATCCAACCTACCAAGAGATTGAAGGTGCTTGGCATTTTTCAGAGCCTTACGGTACAATCCATCGTATCGCTTCAAATGGACAAGTAAAGGGTCTGGCTCATCAATGTTTTGACTTTTGCTTGCAGCAGATTCCTTATCTCCGCATCGATACGCATGAAGATAACCATCCGATGCAGTCAGCCATTCGCCGCTACGGTTTTAGCCAGTGTGGCACGATTTATTTGCCAGATGGCAGTCCTCGCCTTGCCTACGATTATCATCAATAAAAAAATCTGCTCAAGGGCAGATTTTTTGCATTATAGTAAAACATACTTTTCAATAGCTTTTGCGACACCGTTCTGGTTGTTGCTTTTAGTGATGGCTGTTGCCTCGAGTTTAACTGCTTCAGGGGCATTGCCCATGGCAACTCCCAGACCAGCCAGTCGCAGCATCGGAAGGTCATTGAAGTTATCTCCAATTGTCATGACCTGTTCCAGCGGAATCTGGTAGTGTTTGGCCACTTCCAGAAGGGCTTGCTCTTTTGACACTTCTTTATGTGTGACTTCCAAATAGTTGTCCTTGGACAGGTAGAAGGCTGTATTTGGAAAATCCATCGTTTGCAAGTAGGCATGGAGCTGCTGGATAACAGCTGCATCATCAATTAACAGCAACTTATGGGCTGGAATGAGCACATCTAGAACAGGCAGCAGAACATTTTGAATAAAAGGCTGCTCACCTGTAATCTCAGCTTCAATCTGCACCCACCTATCCAAACGGTCAGCAATCCAATCTTTGCCAGAGTAGAGATTGATGGAAACACTAGGAAACTTAGTTTTGACCAATTCCAGAAAAGTGCGAATTTCTTTTTTATCCAATGGATGCTCAATAATGGTCTCGTAAGCTTGCGGGTCACCCTTGATGACTAGAGCACCGTTGTAGCAGGCTAGAGGATTATCTCCCAGTCCCAGCTTACGCGCAATTGGCTCCATGCCAAGAGGAGAGCGAGCAGAGGCTAGGACAAAGGGGATATTTTCTTTTTTCAGCAAGGGAATCTGCTCCCTCAGTTGCGGATCTACTTGGTGTTGGTCATTAAGGATTGTGCCGTCAATGTCGCTGATAATTAAGCGAATATCTTGCTTTGTCATGGTTCTTCCTCCATAAGCTATAAAATGAAATCTTGTCGAGCTAGTAAATAACGGTGACTTTCCCAGCCAGAAGAGCCTCTAGCTCAGAGCTAGGTCTTTGATCGGTAACCCAGTAGTCAAAATCGCTGATATTTCCTAAAATATAGGTTGCTTCTTTATTAACTTTGGACTGCTCGGCCAGCAGAATCTTTGTCTTAGCCTGCTTGAGAGCTAGCTTCTTTAGATAGGCATCTTCCTGATCTTCAAAGCTGATTTGGCCATTTTTCAGCCCTGCAGATCCGATAAAAGCTAGATCAAAAGAAATATCTCTGAGCAGCTCGGCTTCATTGAGGGCGTAGTAAAAACGATTTCTCGGATAGAACTTTCCACCTAAAAGATGGAAAGCAACCTGCTCCTGGTCGCTCAGCATGATGGCATTATCCAAAGAATGAGAAAAAATCGTCATCGGTTGCTGAACTTGCTGAGCCAGCTTGAGAACCACCGTTGATACATCAAAGAAATTGACCTGATTGGGTTTGAGAAAGTTCAGAGCCTTGTGAGCAATGGCCTTTTTTTCTTGGTTTAGTTGGCCGACACGGTCGTTGAAAGAAGGAATTTGCCGACTATTTTCCAAAGGAATAATCCCGCCATGGGTGCGCTGGACTAGTTTTCGCTCGCTCAAAATTGAAAAATCACGGCGAATAGTGTCCTTAGAAACTTGAAAATAATCCACCATATCCTTGGCCGCCAGCTGCCCTTTGTCCTCTAAAAGTTCCAGCATTTTTGAAAGCCGCTGCTCTTGATACATCTTTCTCATCCTTTCTGCTTCTTTATAAGTTCATTATAATCTATTGTTTAAGTATATGCAAGTGTTTATAATGGAATGTAAGTTATTTTGTCGAATATAAAAAAGTCGTTTAAAAGTTATGTTATAATCAAAAAAATCAAGCAGGTAAGATGAGGAAAGATGATTTTAAGTGAATTTCGGAAATTACAAGAAACTTGGCAGTAAAAAAACTCCTGATGAAGAATCAGAAGTTTTATAGAATCTTATCAAATTTTTCTATGTAAAAGAGGCTCATAGTCATGATGACGGTCAGTCCGAGGAGGATGAGGATGGCTGGTGTCCAAGAATGGAATAAATCAAAACTGTAGCCAAAGAGGCTCGGGCCGAAGGCAGCTAGGATGTATCCTCCAGTTTGAGCCAGTCCAGATAGTTGAGCCGTTTGCGCAGGTGTAGAGGTCTTGAGGGAGAAGGTCACCATGAGATAGGGGAAGAGGGCGCTGACAGACATACCAATGAGCAGATTAAGAATCAGCCAATAAGCAAAGGAATCTGTCCGAATCAAGAGCATGGTAATGCCAATCAGACCTGCCGCAGAAACCAAGCTAATCATAACCAGACGTTGACGAGCTTTCAAGCGCGCTGTCAAACTAGGAATTGTCATTGAAAAGGGCAGGCTAATCAGAGAAAAGACGGCTGCTAGTAAGCCTGTCGTATCAGTAGAAAGGCCAGCTTGCTGCCCCAAGGTTGGCAACCAAGTCATGCTAGTATAAAAGAGTAGTGACTGTAAGCCGCCAAATAAAATTAAGGCCCAGACTCTTGGATTTTTTAGAAGATCTTCTTGCTCTTGCTTTCCTTGTTGTTTAGCCGCCAAGCGATGGCTATATTTGACATTGGGTAGCCAAACCAGGAGAATCACAAAGCAAATCAAGGTTGATATCCAAATGAGACCTTGCCAAGAGCTCATTTGAACGATGGGAACAGCCAAAGCAGACAGAATCGTGATCGACAGTCCCATCGATGTGATATAAAGAGTTGTCAAAAGACCGACACGATGCGGCTGATTGGCCTGAATCAAGCTTGGAAGAAGGACGTTTAAGACAGCAATAGCCGCTCCTAAAATAATAGTCCCCGTATAGAGTAAGGGAAGATTAAATACGCGAATCAGCGAGCCTAGAGTTAGGACGACTAGCACAAGAGCAAACAGTTTTTCCAAGCTCATTTTTTGTGCTAAGCGCGGAGCAAAGACCGAGCAGAGGGCAAACATGATCAAGGGCAGGCTAGTCAAGAGGCCCAGGGAACTAACTGGCACCTGTAGCCCCTCCGCAATGTCTGTCAGAACGATAGGCAAAACAGTAAAAGGAGCCCGCAGTGCTATCCCGATCATCACTATACCTGGAATTAAAAATGGTGAGTGTTCTTTTTTCATAAATAGTCAATCTCCTTTCGTACGTCAAGGAACGATTATACCATATCTTTTTAGAAAATGATAGGCGAATTGCGGCTTAGTCCATCAAGTCCAGAAAATAACGAGAAATCGTGTCTTCGTCAACCTGATTTCGTTGCTGCAGCCACCAGCTGACTGTCTCCACAAAAGTTGACGTCACATAATTTTTTAAAAAGTTATCTGGCAGATGACTTTTTTTCTGCAATAATTTCTGCTGAATCATGGGAAAGAGATAGCGCTCTAGCTCGATTTTCAGGCGGTTGATGAAATAAGTATTTTTAGCCAAGAGAAGGGTGGCTATCCGATCCTGATTTTTCCGAAAGTGATGGAAAATATGGGCCGTCGCTTCAAATAAATCGCGTCCTTCAGATCGCTCGATAAAGGTATGCTGAAAGAGATCTTGGCAGAGTTCCTCCAGCAGGGTTTCCTTGGTCTCAAAGTGGCTATAGAAAGTGGAGCGGCCCACATCTGCTAGATCAATGATTTCCTGAACGGTGATGCTTTCGTAGCTTTTCTGATTGAGCAGGCTGATAAAGGCTTGGTAAATGGCTGCGCGTGATTTTTTTACTCGTCTATCCATGGAAATTCCGTACAAAAAGAGCTTTTTGTCTGCTAAGAGACAAAGGGCATGAACTGGCTCTTGTTTCCTTTCTGATAATAGTGGATAATATAATTGAACAGAGTGTTCGGTATTGATTAGATTATACCATAAATAGTAGTCTTTTAGGAAAATAAATAAGGAGGTTCACATGAAATCCAGTAGAAATATGACCATTGCCTTTCTCTTGAACTTTTCTTTTGCCATTATTGAATTTATCTTTGGGCTTCTCTTTCATTCTAGCGCTGTCTTAGCGGATGCAATTCACGATACGGGAGATGCTTTGGCTATTGGTCTATCGACTCTTTTTGAAAAGATTTCCAACAGAAAAGAAGACCCTAACTATACCCTAGGATATAAACGCTACAGCCTGCTGGGTGCCCTCTTGACCTCAGTGATTTTGCTGATCGGTTCGACCTTGGTAATCGTGGAAAATGTCCCTAAATTATTCGCTCCTGAGAAGGTAAATTATGATGGCATGTTGGTTTTGGGAATTGTCGCTATTGCCGTTAATACAGCAGCTAGCAGAGTAGTCAGCCATGGCCACAGCCACAATGAATCCATTCTTAGTCTGCATTTTCTTGAGGATATTTTGGGCTGGCTAGCGGTTATTCTCGTATCTCTTATTTTGCGCTTCACCGATTGGTATTTCCTGGATCCGCTGCTTTCTCTCGTCATCGCAGGCTTTATTCTCAGCAAGGCTCTGCCAAAATTTTGGGAGAATATCCAGATCTTCCTAGACCATGTGCCCAGCGATGTGGATCTTAGTCAGCTTTATCAGGAAATAGCAGCGCTGGAAAATGTGCGAACTATCACCCAGCTCAATGTTTGGACGACGGATGGTTTGGAAAAATATGCCATGCTTCATATCTGTCTGGAAAACCCAAATTTGCTAGCTGAAACGCAGGCTGTCCTGCGCCAAAAGCTTTTGGCTTATGGCATTGCCAAAGTAACCATTCAGACCGATGAAAGCTTGCAGGAACACCAAGAATATTGTATTGGTAAAGAGTAATTTAGAGCCCCAGAGAAATTCTGGGGTTTTTGTTTGCGGAAAAATTTTCTCAAACAGCACATAAATGCTTGCCTTTTATTCTTATGTGTGATATATTTATAACATAAAGATGTTAAATATTTCTAACATACGAAAGGAGTCTATCATGAAAAAAAGTCAAAAAATGGGTGGCCTCATTTTGCTGGTCGCCACCGCTCTCTTTATTGATGTTACTGTTTTCCTTGCTCCCAGCAATCTCAGCTGGACAGCCAAGTGGATGATTGTCGGTTTAGTAAGTTTAGGTCAGCTCGTGAGTATCTGGTCTTGGTTTCACATGAAACCATGGCCTAAGAAGATGAAAGAAGTTCAAGAAAAGCAGGTCTATGATCTGACCATGAAATTTTATAATCTACTAACGCTTACGGCAACCTCTATCTATACTGTCGGAATCTGGTTGTGGACTCCGAGCACCAATCCGCCCTTTATAAAGTATATTGCCTTGGGAGGCTTCCTCGCTATCCAGTTTCTCTTTCTTTTATTTTTTGCCTTTAAAAAGGTCAAGGAGAGAGCAGACGAGCGCTTTTATGCCAATCTGGCAAAAGCAGCGACTTTGATGTTTGCCATCTGCATAGCAACTTTACTGGTGCTTGCAGGGCTTAGTGCTAATGTAGGTTCCATCACAGTCAATGCTGGAATATTTTTCATCATGATTGGTGTCTTGGTTTTGCTCTTTGGATTTGTCTTCTTTTTATTTGAAAAGAGAGGTTAAAAATGGCCAAGGAAAGCAATATTGTCACCAATCTCAAATCTGTCCGCGAATCCAGAGGCACGACCCAGCAGGAATTAGCGGACCGCATTGGTATGCGGCGCGAAACGATCTTGCACTTAGAAAATAATCGCTACAATCCCTCGCTAGAGATGGCTTTAAAAATCGCTCAGGTTTTTGATTTGCGAGTGGAGGAACTCTTTCAATTAAAGGACACAGGGGGACAATCATGAAGACGGTTTTTGACTATCAAAGGGAAGGTGAAAAAGGAGAGATTCGCCGCTTTGTCCTGCTATCTACGTCGCCCAGACGCAAGGAATTGCTGAGCTTTTTGAATCCAGAGATTCAGGCTGTAGAAGTGGACGAGCGAGCTATTGAAGAGCAGTGTATGGCAAGCATCGATGATCAGGATTTTCTGACCAAGGCAGCCAAGATTTGCTGTGAGATTTCCAAAGCCAAGTCTGATTTGGACTTGGAAGCCGAGACCCTTTATATTTCGGCTGACACTATCGTCGTGGTGGATGGTCAGATTTACAATAAACCACAGGATTTAGCTGAAGCCGGCCAGATGTTTCGCTCTTACTTTGGCAAGAGCCACCATGTAGTGACCTCGGTCTGTCTACGTATGCAGGGTTTTCTAGAAGTCTTTTACACCGTGGCGCAGGTGGACTTTGTAGCTTATTACCCAGAATTAGAGCCTATCATCGAGGCCTATCTGCATGAGAAGCGTCCGCTAGACAAGGCAGGTGCTTATGGTTTTCAGGAGCTGGATCCTCGCTTTATTCGCTCAATTACAGGCGATATGCACACCATCATCGGCCTGCCTGTCGCTGAGACCAGCTATCGGATTTTTAGAGGTAGCAAAGGAAAAGAGTAAGGCTTTGATTCTATTCTAAAACATTAAAAATCTCCCCGCAAGTGGCTATCCACTTTCTTAGGGAGATTTTTTCTATGTTTTGAACTTGGGACTGGATCCTAGATGTTTACATCGCTCCAGCTAAATGGCGTATAGCCAAGCAACTCAATCCCGTCAATCTCAACGGATTTAATAATTTCTTGAACGTTGTCTTGAATGTTCTTAGCTAATTGCGGGTGGTCAGAGACCTCAGAACAAGTCTCAATGACCAAGAGAGGCTTGTGGTAGCGCTCGTATAACTCAGACATGGCAATCCGAAGAAGGACAGGTTGTGCAAGGCAAGTTTCTACATTTCTGCGGACATATTTGTTGGTAAACAAATCCTGGATATTTTCCGCCGCATAATGTGAGAAAGCAACAAAGTCTACGATGCCTTCTCTTAAGGCGAAGACATCTTCTTCCGTAATGCCCAGATCCAGCTGATTTCGCTCAATGTAGCGAAGAAAGTGGTTTGGATAGTGGCCCTTGGTCTGCACATCTGTAAAAATGTAGTTTTTACGTCTGTTCAACTCATGGCCCAAGGCATCGGTAGCTGAGTGATTTTCTTGGTGGGAATCACTATTGATGGTAATCAAGCTACCAAATTGGAAGGTTGGATTGATGGTTTGACCGAGCTTAACCACGTTTGCGGATGCGATTAGCTGATGGTGAGCAGCCAGCCAGATTTGTTGCTCCCGGTTTTCCGTGCTATCAAAGTGTAGCCCAGCGCCCAAGAATGGCAAATAGGAAAGAGCACTCATTTCTTTAAAGGTAATCCAGTAAGTGACTTTTTCTTTAAAGTGGGTCAAAACGGCTTCGCAATACTTTTCATACATGGCAATCATTTGACGACTTTTCCATGCCCCGTATTTTTCATACAAATGAAGCGGGAAGTCAAAATGAGACAGGCTTACAATTGGTTCGATGTCATTTTCGAGCAGTGCATCGATAATTGACTCATAGAAAGCAAGGACCTTAGCATCGGGTCTCCGCTCTTCTCCTGTCGGGAAGAGGCGAGTCCATGAAAAGGACAGCTGGTAGGTATTGAAGCCCATTGTTTTAATTTTTTCAATGTCTGCCAGATAATCCTGTTTGCTGGAGCCTTGTTTGAACAGATCGTAGGCTCCTAAGGGAATTGTTCGATAATCAACTGTTCCGTCCATGACAGAGAGACGATAGTCTTCACCATACTGGGGCAGGATGTCGGTGATTCCTAGACTTTTACCATTACTTGATAGAATATTTCTAATCATATTAGTTCCTTTCAGTATTCATTCGCTGCTTGTTCTGAGCTTATTTTTTCTGTCTCTTAGTAATCATGGCTAAGGTTGATAGATTCTGTGTGACAGTAGTGAACTCAGAAGCCATGCTTTGCGATTGATATACGGCAGCAGACAGGCTGATCGAATGGGCTCTCTCTGCACTGATTGATTGTTCAATGATCATTCTTTGTGACTGTGATTCAGCGATAGATAGACTGATTGAACGCTCTCTTTCCACGCTCATTGATTGCTCAATAGCGATACTTTGTGATTGCGATTCCGCAACAGATAGACTGCGTGACTGTTCTTGCTCTAGGCTGATAGACTGCTCAATAATCTTACTTTGGGCTTCAGATTGGGCAAGGTAAATGCTGAATGAATGATCCTGTTCGACGCTGATTGATTGTTCAACGGCTCTGCTGAGGATTTTAGATTCTGCAGTAGATAAACTAAATGATTGTTCTTGCTCCAAGCTGGTAGACTGCTCAATAGTATCTCTTTTGGCTCTAGATTCCGCAGCTGCCAAACTGTATGAATATTCCTGTTCCAGATTGCGGGATTGTTCCACCGCCGCATGTTGTGATTGCGATTCTGCGATAGACAGGCTGCGTGACTGTTCTTGTTCCAAGCTGATAGACTGCTCGATGGCTACGCTTTTCGCTTGGGATTCCGCCATAGACAGGTTAGTAGATACTTCGTTTTCTAGGCTGATAGACTGTTCAATAGCGATGCTTTGAATTTCATTTTCAGTAACAGATAGGCTTAGCGATGCCTCGTTTTCAGCACTGATAGACTGTTCAATTGCTCGACTTAAGGCTTCGGATTCCGCCACAGACAGGCTGATAGACGCTTCATTTTCTGCACTAATTGATAACTCGATCGCTTTACTTAGTGCTTCAGACTCTACGATAGATAAGCTCGTAGATACTTCGTTTTCCGTCATAATAGACTGTTCAATAGCTCTATCTAAGACTTGGGATTCTTCAACAGACAAGCTTGTAGATGCTTCGTTCTCTGCACTAATTGATTCTTCAATAGCGATGCTTTGAGACACAGACTCAGCTATCGACAAGCTGTTAGACGCTTCGATTTCTGCACTGATTGATTCTTGGATAGCAATGCTTTGAGACACCGATTCCGCCACGGACAAGCTGTTAGACGTTTCCAATTCTGCGCTAATGGATTCCTGAATTGCGATACTTTGAGCCATAGATTCAGCAATCGACAAGCTCTTAGACGCTTCGATTTCCGCGCTGATGGATTCTTGGACTGCAATGCTTTGCGAAACTGACTCTGCTACAGATAGGCTAGTAGAAGCTTCCAATTCCGCGCTGATCGATTCTTGAATTGCAAGGCTCTGAGAAATAGACTCAGCCACGGACAAGCTCAGCGACGTTTCCAATTCTGCGCTGATTGATTCTTGAATCGCGATGCTTTGAGAAATAGACTCAGCAGCAGATAAGCTTAGCGATGCTTCCAATTCTGCACTAATAGATTCTTGGATGGCAACGCTCTGAGAAATAGACTCCGCCACGGACAAGCTCTTAGACGCTTCGATTTTCGCGCTGATCGATTCTTGGATGGCGATGCTTTGAGACACAGACTCTGCTACAGATAGGCTCAGCGATGCTTCCATTTCCGCGCTGATCGATTCTTGGATCGCGATGCTTTGCGAGACCGACTCTGCTACAGATAGACTCAGTGATGCTTCGTTGTCCGCACTGAGAGACTCTTCAGCGGCCATGCTTTGAGATACTGACTCAAAAATTGATAAGCTAAGAGACGCTCTATTTTCTTCAAGGATTGATTGCTCAAAGGCATAACTTTGCGCAATTGACAAGCTAGCAGAAGTATCCGTTTCATTGCTGTCAGATTGCCCAACTTCCAAACTTTGTGTCTGTGATTCGGTTACTTCTAAACTACGAGAAGCCTTTTTACTTTCTATACTTAATGATAGAGATATTGAATCAGCTGTGCTCTTCAAGCCCCTCTTTTTCATAGAATCTGAAGAAATGCTTGTCTCAGCAGATTCTGTTATGCTAGCTGCCTGGCTTTTCGCTGCCATTTTTTCCTGCTCCAGACTAGCTTCACTTTCTACAGCTGGAGATTCGTCTGGATCCTCTTCTCCACCGATATTCATAACATCTAAGCGGTCGTAGTATTGGATCGATTCCAAAGCTTTCTCAATGAGGAAATTTTCTCTATCTTCTGGGCTTACATTGACTTGTGGGTTACTTCCTTCGTTGTTATTGACCGCAGAAGTGGATGATTCGTCCTCTTCTCCTTTTATAAGACGTTTAAAGCCACCTAAAAAATTACGAAACATACCTTTGTTCTCTTCATTATTTGGCATGGACATACTCTCCCTAATTTTAGTAATAATACTATTATAAAGGCTAGTAGAGCATCTGTCAAAATTTATTGCATTAAAATGAAGATTTTCAAAAGTAAGGGTTTTCTTGCTTCTTTCTGAGAACTTTTTTCCAAATTTTACCCATTTTCACACTCTTTTTGAAGGATTTGAAGTCGATAGAAACAATATCTTAGAAATAATGATATAATATGAGCAGTTATGATTGTATTCCGTTTATTCAATCTTAATACAAGGAGAGTAGTTATAGAGGGGTTAAGAATATAGACGAGTAGACCATATTTTAAGGAAATCCGAATGAAGCTATTGAAAGCTTGCAAACTTAAAAGAATATGAGAGAAAAGTGGTTGGAAATGCTTTAAGGGATATTAGTAAGAAATTTCTAGAGTTGCTTAAAATTGAGCTTGATAGCTTGAAATGAAAAAGTAAAGAGATAAGATAGGTTTGCAAGTTAGCAAGTAGATTGATTGTATGACAAATTTGAATTTATTAAGGTGTGCATATGGGAGAAAAAAGACCTGATTTTCGAGATATAAAATCATTTGAAGAATTTAATAGATACTACTGGTATCGAGAAGAACTTTCACAAATTTGTAAGTCCCTTGGATTAGAGTATAGATGTACGAAGCAAGAATTGAACTATATTATTGAACAGTATTTTAAGGGAAATAAAATAGAAAAATTTTTGAGTAAAGGAAACAAAAGTCAAGCCGAAGTGATAACCTTGGAGACTCCGTTACTTAACTGTGGTTTTTCTTTTAACCAAAAATTTCGAGATTATTTTTCAGCTGTAACAGGGATTAGTCCGTTTAAATTTAGTGCTGATATGGCAACGGCTTGGCGAAAAGTAAAAAGGGATAAAGATATAACATTCACTATTCAAGATATGATTAAAATATATTATGGTGAGTCAGATTATGCCAAGTATGATAGTTCGGCTTGCCAATGGAATCAGTTTCTAAAAGACTTTTGTTTAGATGAATTGAGCGATTGTTATTCTAATAAGTTAAAAGTTGCGGCTATTCTCTGGAAAGAGGTTAGAAACTCGATACATGAAAAAGTTTACTCACAGGAACTTTTAAAAAAGTATGAATCTAAAGTAGAGGAACACCGTAAGTAAACAGATTTCAATTTGTCGAGCTTAATAAAGCTGGACGGCATTAATTTATATGCTATTTTAGCATAACACAATAATAAAATAGATGTTGGAGCGAGCATAGAAAAAGAGGAGCCTCATAATGAAGTTCCTCTTACTTTTGATTGTCCGAATTGATATTCTTATTTCAAAAAAGGTACTTTTAAGATATTTTTACAAGGATAGAAAAAATATCTTAAAAGTGGTACAATATTCGAAAATATAAAAATTTAGAATTTATACTGAGGATTAAAATTATGGTAAGTAAAGCCATTGTCTCACAGCAAGATATCATGAATTTTCTAGATGATTCTTATAAAAAAATATTAAATGGCGTTCCTATGATTAGTAAACCAATCGATAGTTTTGCAGATGATTATTTAAGTAAATATGATTCCAAAGAAAAAGCTTGCAAAGAAATGTTAAACAAACAAATGATAAAATGTACCACGTCAGGAGTTGTTAGTGGATTAGGAGGTATTATTACTTTGCCAGTTGCAGTACCTGCCAATATTGCGAATGTATTATATGTGCAGATGCGTATGATAGCTTGTTGTGCATATATGGCTGGGTATGATTTAAAAAGCGATCAAACCCAGACATTAGTTTATGCTTGTTTAGCTGGTGTTGCAGTCAATCAGATATTAAAGAAGGCTGGAATTAAGCTAGGAGAAAAAGTAGCAATAAAGATGGTGGAGAAAATCCCTGGGAAAGTACTTATCTCGATTAATAAGAAAATCGGTTTCAGATTAATTACTAAATTTGGAAATAAAGGGATTGTTAATTTAGGGAAATTAGTTCCAGGTGTAGGAGCTGTAGTCGGTGGCGGTTTAGACTATTTAGAAACAAAAATTATTGCAGAGAGAGCATATAAATGGTTTTTTGAAAATAATTTTGATGAAAAAAATAGTAATATAAAAACAAAGAAATTACAGAATTAAGAAATCATCTTCACTACAATGATTCTTAAAATGAAAAATACTTTAAATATTTTACTGAGCCAAAATAGTTGGCTAAATAAAATATTCAAGGCATTTCGAATTTATTATACGAGATGCTTTTTGTGTTTATGTTTATGTTTATGAGATTTCGTTCTAAAAGGTACTAATAACAATAATGCACTCAATAATAATTTCATTGGTCTCTGTGATTTTTAATGCTATTGTGTTAATGTTAGTTCGCTTTATAGGGCAACGTTTAGGGCAGAGTTTAGCAGAAATAGCAGGTTTTTGGCAACCTAGCCTTATTATTCTTTGTTTGTTAGTTATCTTTTATTGTATTACAAAGGGGTTTTATTTAAAGATAGATAAATTGGAAAAGTTACAGAGAGGATTACAATGTCAAGTGATAAAATTTTTGAAATACCTATTCCTAGTAATAATGATGGATTTATTGTTTTAAAATGTCCAATTTGTAGTGAAAAATTTATGATTCAAGTCCAAGATGTAAATGATGATAGCTTGATAGATGTTTGGTGTCCTAAGTGTGGTCTCAAGAGTGATAATTATTTAGATGATGATGTAAATGATTTGGCAGAAAATATAATTCAAAACTATGTTGCTGATTTATTAAATGATTTTTCGAAGGATATGGAGAGAACATTTAGAAACAATAAAAATATACAATTTAAAGGAAGTAAAAAGATAGCTAGGGAATCAGAAATGCCAATTGGAAGAAAGGTTGGAGACTTCGAAGAGAAAAAATACTTGTGTTGTGATAAAGTAGTAAAATTACGAACTACAACAAAATTCGAGGGTGGCTATTGTCCATTTTGTGGGGAGTTAGTAGATGGAGATTAATAAAAAAGAGCTTAGAAAAATTAGCAGAAGATTTAGAACGTTGGCTTCAAATGTGATGAATGCTTATTTCAGGGAACAGACTGATGCATTAATAGAATTTCTGGATTATATAAAAAAGACATCTTTGATATTTGATTATGTTGAGAGTTTATCTTATGATGTAGAGGGGTTAGAATCAGAACTTGATAGGATTAATTCCTCATATGGAAATGAAACTTTAAATTTGGGGACTGATAGCCGTAAAAGAACTTATCTTCTATATAGAGCATTTGACTATATTGCCCTTAAAAAGTTGTCTACAACTAATTTTGGATGGTACTATGCACATAGTAAAAAATATCAAGATATGGCGAAAGCATTTGGTGACAGATTGATTTATCCATTTGTTTTAGAAATTGAGGAGTATATTAAGGATATTGCGACAGATATGGGATTTGATAGTGATAGTTCATATAACATAACGGTTAATAGTTCAGGGGTACAAGTTAATATAGCTGAACATGGAAGTACAGTTAACGCTGAGCAGGGAAATATTATTAATAGCGAGGAATTCTCTAAAGCTATGGAGAATGTTGAAGATGCTATTGAAACATTAGAAAATAGCGAATCTAAATCAGTACTCAAGCAGAACTTGGAAATTATTAAAAATGAGATTCAAGAACCACAACCAAAGCAGACCATCTTGACTTCAGCTTTTAATACAATGAAATTTATCGCAACAACTGTTGCCTTAACACCTGACCTCGTAGAAGGAATTAAAATCCTTGCCTCGATAATTGGAGTTAAAATCTAAGAAAGACACATTTTGAGGAGAGGATGTATGAAAAAGCTACAACTTGTAACTTGAAATATAAAGACTTCGCAAAAACATACTAAATCAAAAAAAGCCCTGCTATCGTTATGATAACAGGGTTTAACTCCAATATCCAAATGATATATTCATCTAAAAAAGGTAGAGTAAAAGGTAGAGTTCTTATTGATTTATATTGCAATGTAATGAACTTCAAAAATTCAAAAATCGCTTAAAATCAATGTTTTGACGTCTAATGACGTGTAGTGAACCCCTTACTTAACTTCTGTAAACACAACGTGTTTGCGAAGTTTTGGTGAGTATTTCTTCAATTGAAGACGGTCTGGAGTGTTACGTTTGTTTTTAGAAGTAAGGTACAAGCGTTCACCAGATTCTTTGTGTTCAAGTGTAATATTTACGCGCATGGTATCTCCCTTCTATTATTCAGCTGATGCAGCTTTAGCGATCTTACGTCCTTTGTAGTATCCTTTAAGTGATACACGGTGAGAACGTGAGTAATCTCCAGTAGTTTCGTCAAAGTTTACAGATGGAGCTGTTACTTTGTAGTGTGTACGACGTTTGTTTTTCTTCGCTTTTGAAGTGCGACGTGCAGGTACTGCCATTGTTTGTTTCTCCTTTTAGAATGTAATTCGATGCAATCTCATGATTTTCATCAACTTTAACAGTATAACAAAAGTTTTTTGTAAAGTAAAGTTACTTGACAGAATTTTTTGATTTTCTTTTTGACAATAGTAAGGCTTTTTAGCAGTTGCATCTATTTTTGGGTGTTGTTTCAATATTCTGAAAATTTAAAAATTTTCTTCTATCCAATAGAGCATAAGTGTGGTATAATAAAGCACAAAGATGACTACAACGAAAGGGAAAGACATGACAGATAAATTAGATACACGCCATAGAAGTAAGATTTATGACAGTATGGTCAAATCTCCTAACCGCGCCATGCTTCGCGCGACAGGGATGACGGACAAGGACTTTGAAACTCCAATTGTCGGAGTGATTTCGACTTGGGCTGAAAATACGCCTTGTAATATTCACCTGCATGATTTTGGTAAACTAGCCAAGGAAGGAGTAAAAGAACAAGGTGCTTGGCCTGTTCAGTTCGGTACGATTACTGTAGCAGACGGGATTGCCATGGGGACACCGGGCATGCGCTTCTCTCTGACTTCACGCGACATCATCGCAGACTCTATCGAAGCTGCCATGGGCGGACATAATGTGGATGCCTTCGTCGCTATCGGGGGCTGTGATAAGAATATGCCTGGCTCCATGATTGCCATTGCCAATATGGATATCCCAGCTATTTTCGCTTATGGTGGAACTATTGCACCGGGAAATCTGGACGGCAAGGATATTGATTTGGTTTCCGTTTTTGAAGGAATCGGGAAGTGGAACCATGGTGATTTGACTGCTGAGGAAGTGCGCCGCATCGAGTGTAATGCCTGCCCTGGCCCTGGTGGCTGTGGCGGTATGTATACGGCAAATACTATGGCGACAGCTATTGAAGTTCTAGGTATGAGTTTGCCAGGTTCTTCTTCTCACCCAGCAGAATCTCAAGATAAGAAGGATGATATCGTGGAAGCTGGTCGAGCAGTTGTCCGGATGCTGGAAATGGGGCTCAAACCGTCTGACATTCTGACTCGCGAAGCCTTCGAAGATGCGATCACAGTGACCATGGCTCTGGGTGGCTCTACCAATGCTACTCTGCACTTGTTGGCCATTGCTCATGCGGCTAATGTGGAGCTGACCTTGGATGATTTCAATGTCATTCAAGAGCGCGTGCCGCATTTGGCGGATTTGAAACCATCTGGCCAATATGTCTTCCAAGACCTATACAATGTCGGTGGTGTGCCTGCCGTTATGAAATATCTTTTGGCTAACGGCTTCTTGCACGGGGATCGCATCACTTGTACAGGTAAGACGGTGGCGGAAAACTTGGCTGACTTTGCTGACTTGACGCCAGGTCAGAAGGTCATTATGCCGCTTGAAAATCCAAAACGTGCGGACGGTCCATTGATTATCCTGCATGGTAATCTAGCTCCAGATGGCGCGGTTGCCAAGGTATCAGGTGTTAAAGTTCGTCGTCACGTCGGGCCTGCTAAGGTCTTTGACTCAGAAGAAGCTGCCATTGATGCAGTGCTGGCCGATGAAGTAGTCGATGGCGATGTAGTCGTGGTTCGCTACGTTGGTCCAAAGGGTGGCCCTGGTATGCCAGAAATGCTGTCACTTTCTTCTATCATCGTAGGGAAAGGCCAAGGAGATAAGGTAGCCCTCTTAACAGACGGTCGCTTCTCAGGTGGTACCTACGGTCTCGTTGTCGGACATATCGCTCCGGAAGCTCAGGATGGTGGCCCGATTGCCTACCTTCGTACAGGCGATATGGTCACGGTTGACCAAGATACCAAGGAAATTTCCATGGCAGTTTCTGAAGAAGAACTTGAAAAACGCAAAGCAGAAACAACTATTCCACCGCTTTATAGCCGCGGTGTACTTGGTAAATATGCTCACATGGTATCTTCTGCAGCAAAAGGTGCTGTTACCGACTTCTGGAAACCAGAAGAAACAGGTAAAAAATAGCCTATATATGACAAAAGAACCCGCTAGTTTTTCTAGCGGGTTTACTATTTTTATTCAATGTAGATGGGCTAAGCATCTTCTTATCTAGGACTAATGCCTAGCGCAATCCGTCCAAAGCGGCTGATGCGCGTGATTTTCCACGCGGGCGACCAAGTGACTTCAACGGAGACAGTTTCGATGCCCTCGATTTGCTTCAGGGACTCGACGATTTCAATGGGAACGGTCTCGGTACAGTCGCAGGCTGTGTCTGTGAAGGTCATGACAATCTTGCAGTGGCCAGTCTCGTCAAGATTGATTTCATAGATGAGCCCGAGATTGTAGACATCAAGCTCGACCTCTGGATCGTAAATCGTTTCGAGTTTTTTAATTAATTCTTCTTGGATAGCTGCTGCTCGGTCATTGATTTTGATATCGTCTCTCATCTTCGCTCCTTCTTTCTCTATAGAATGGTGGTCTTATTTTCTCATAATTCTGACAATTTTTCAAGAAATTCTAGCGAATGAAAACGGATTTAGTCTCTCGTAGGGAATTTTTCTGCTCTAACTCCTCAAAACATCTGATTTATGGTAAAATAATAGATATTATATAGTTGCAGAGGATTAGAAAATGAAATTACAAAAACCTAAAGGAACTCAGGATATCCTCCCTCAGGAATCTGCTAAATGGCAGTATCTGGAGGAGTTTGCTCGTAAGACGTTTAAAAAATACAACTATGCGGAAATTCGGACACCGATTTTTGAGCACTATGAGGTCATCAGTCGTTCTGTTGGAGATACGACAGACATCGTGACCAAGGAAATGTATGATTTCTACGATAAGGGAGATCGTCATATTACGCTACGGCCAGAAGGAACTGCGCCAGTCGTTCGTTCTTATGTCGAAAACAAGCTCTTTGCACCAGAGGTCCAAAAGCCAGTTAAGCTTTATTATATGGGCTCTATGTTCCGCTATGAGCGGCCTCAGGCTGGTCGCTTGCGTGAATTTCACCAAATCGGGGTGGAGTGCTTCGGTTCTGAAAATCCAGCGACAGATGCAGAAACGATTGCTATGGCTGCTCAATTCTTCAAGGAAATTGGAATTGGACAGGTGACGCTGCAGCTGAATAGTTTGGGCAATGCAGCGAGTCGGGCTGCCTACCGTCAGGCCTTGATTGATTATTTGACTCCGCTGAAAGACAGTCTTTCTAAGGATAGTCAGCGTCGTTTGGAGGAAAATCCGCTGCGGGTGCTGGATTCGAAGGAAAAAGAAGATAAGGCAGCCGTTGCGCAGGCTCCTTCGATTTTGGACTTTCTGGACGAGGAGAGCCAGGAGCATTTTGCGGCTGTCCGCTCAATGCTAGAGTCTTTGGACGTTCCTTATGTCATTAACACCAATATGGTACGCGGACTGGACTACTACAATCACACGATTTTTGAGTTTACGACTGATGTGGCAGGCAGTGAACTGACTATCTGTGCGGGCGGTCGCTATGATGGCTTGGTTGACTACTTTGGTGGGCCAGAAACCCCTGCCTTTGGTTTTGGTATGGGAATGGAACGTCTCCTCTTGATTTTAGAAAAACAGGGAGCAGCTTTGCCATTTGAGACAGGCTTGGATGCCTATATTGCCGTTCTAGGTGAGGCTGCCAATCGCAGCGCTTTGGAATTGGTGCAAGCCCTTCGGAATCAAGGATTTGCGGCCGAGCGAGATTATTTGGACCGCAAGCTTAAGGCACAGTTCAAGTCAGCAGATGCTTTCAGAGCCAAGACCATCATTACTTTAGGTGAAAGTGAGATCGAAAGCGGCCAAGTCACTGTGAAGAATAATGAAACTCGTCAAGAAGTAGTGGTTGGACTGGATCAAGTTCAAGAAAATTATCAGGCTATTCTCGAAAAATTAGGTTGTTAGAGAAAAACTTATTCTTTCTTAAAGGCTGAGCTCTTTAAGGAATCTCAAAATATTACAATTTTATTACACAGCGAGCAAATAATGTAACAAATTGATAATATTTTGGTATAATGGTCATACCCTTACATAAATAAAGGAGAAAAAATGAAAAAATTGATGAAATTTGGCGTATTGCCGGCTTGTATTCTTTTGTTGGGAGCATGTTCGGCCCTGCCAAAACCACAGAAGAAAAACGCTGAAAACGTGAAGACAGAGCAGTCTTCATCTTCTACATCAGAAAAAGAAACCAATGAAAAGCGGATTGAGAAAGATGCAGATATTATCTTGCGTGCAGTCTTTACAGATCATTCTTCAGGTTTCACGACCTTGATGGGAACTTCTGTTGACAAATGGAAGAAAGGTATTACTCAGTCTTACGTTGATGAAAATCTGTCTAAATATACGCCAGAAGAAAACTATACGCTTGACTTAAAGACAGAAAAATTCCCTCCATCAAAAATCTTAGAGCTATTTGACCAAGCACGTTTTAAAGTCTTGGCTACGATTGGCGATGATTTTGAAATTACTAAGGTTGAAGACGATGGAGAAACAGCCACTGTAACATTTAAGAGTCGTGCGATTGCGACACGTGATTTGGCCAATCTAATCAATATGACCAAAGCTAGTCTGTTTGAAAATGGGATTGAAGATGTAAAAGCCTTGGAAGACTCAACGGATCCAGATCTTGAGAAGCGTTTGGCTTTGGTAAATAACTTCCTCTTCTACTATGCTTTTGACCGTATGAATGAAGACTTTGGCTACATTGCGCCACGTGAGTTTACAATGGAGTTAACGAAGACAAAAGAGGGTCGCTATATTCTCAATGATGAAAACTTTATTGAATTGCGTAAATCAATGTTTGTAAATGAGTATTCAGCAAATGGTGCAGAAACCCGTAAAGGAAACAAATCAACAGATTCTGGCTCTAAATCTGACTCAAGCTCCTCTTCATCTTCCGATAAATCAAAGATCTAATAGTTTGAAATAAGATTTAGGATCTTATTTATATAGATAACGAGTCTGGGGCTTTTTGTCTCAGACTTTTATTTTTCAACTAGCTTGAATTGACGGAGGATATGAATGATTTTATTTCCACCTAAGTATGTTTAAGTACTTTTCTTTTTAACCACATCACTCTGCTACTCTTCCAATAACATAAAACTTTTCGTCCCAACTATCCTTGCTTATGCTATAATAGTCTATAGAAAGTCGAGGGAATGATGAAGAAAATATTATTAGTGGTTGTGGTACAGGGAGTGGCCTTGTTTGTTATAACGGGTCTACTCTGTTATTTTATGCGAGGGGATTTTTTCTTCCGTGCTTTGGCGCCGATTTTTGGTCTGGCAGCTGGAGCCTTTCGCTTCTTGACAGCCATGGTGACAAAAACGCTTGCCCCCAGTCTATATGATGATGGGAAGAAAAAGAAATAATCTATATAGCATTAGCAGGTCTGGGGATATCGATTCCAGATCTTTTTTATAAAAGTGAGCACTGGAATTAAAGCCTTTTAATTTTTTTCAGAAAAAGGACAGGTAGGGGGGCTTTCCTAGGCTCTTTGTGGTAAAATAGTAACAGAATTAAAATTTTGGAGAGTAAAGATGAAACGTTCAATGTATGCGGGACGTGTTCGTGGTGAGCATGTCGGTCAGGAAATTACTTTGAAAGGTTGGGTTGCCCGCCGTCGCGATTTAGGAGGCTTGATTTTTATTGATCTGCGTGACCGCGAAGGCATTATGCAGCTAGTTATTAATCCTGAGAGTGTTTCAGATGAGGTCATGAAGACAGCTGAGAGTCTGCGCAGCGAGTTTGTCATTGAGGTGACTGGTAAGGTAGCTGCGCGTGAGCAGGCCAATGACAAGCTGGCCACAGGAAGTGTAGAGCTTCACGTAGACAGTCTGACAGTACTGAATACTGCTAAAACGACTCCTTTTGAGATTAAGGATGGGATTGAAGCCAATGACGATACGCGCTTGCGCTACCGTTATTTGGATCTGCGTCGTCCAGAAATGCTGGAAAATCTTAAGTTGCGTGCAAAAGTGACCCATTCCATCCGCAATTATTTGGATGAGCTGGAGTTTATCGATGTGGAGACACCGTTTTTGACCAAGTCAACGCCTGAAGGAGCGCGTGACTATTTGGTACCGAGCCGGGTCAACCAAGGTCATTTCTATGCCCTGCCTCAAAGCCCACAGATTACCAAGCAGCTTTTGATGAATGCTGGTTTTGACCGTTATTACCAGATTGTCAAATGTTTCCGAGACGAGGACTTACGTGGAGACCGTCAACCAGAATTTACACAGGTGGACTTGGAAACTTCCTTCCTATCTGAGCAAGAAATCCAAGACATTACAGAAGGCTTAATTGCCCGTGTCATGAAGGAAACCAAGGGCATTGAAGTGACCTTGCCTTTCCCGCGTATGAAATATGACGATGCTATGGCTCTCTATGGTAGCGACAAACCAGATACTCGCTTTGACATGTTATTGCAGGACTTGACAGAACTTGTCAAGGGTGTTGACTTCAAGGTCTTTTCTGAGGCGCCGGCTGTCAAGGCAATTGTAGTGAAAAATGCTGCTGACAAATACTCGCGTAAAGACATTGATAAGCTGACAGAGCAAGCTAAGCAGCATGGAGCCAAGGGACTTGCTTGGATCAAATTTGCTGGTGGAGAGCTGACTGGTCCTGTTGCTAAGTTCTTGACAGACTTGTTAAGTGAGTTGACAACTGCTTTACAATTAGAAGAAAACGACTTGGTTCTCTTTGTAGCAGATACATTGGATGTTGCCAACGCAGCTTTGGGGGCTCTTCGTGTTCGCCTAGGTAAGGAATTAGGTTTGATTGACCCTGCTAAGTTTAACTACTTGTGGGTGGTAGATTGGCCAATGTTTGAGTGGTCTGAAGAAGAAGGACGCTATATGAGTGCTCACCATCCATTCACTCTACCTCAAAAGGATTCTGAGCAGGAGCTGGAAGGAGACCTGAGCAAGGTTCGCGCGATTGCCTATGATATCGTACTCAATGGCTATGAACTAGGTGGTGGTAGCCTACGGATCAACCAAAAAGATCTGCAGGAACGGATGTTTAAGGCTTTAGGCTTTTCAGCTGAAGAAGCGCAAGACCAGTTCGGCTTCCTTCTAGAAGCTATGGATTATGGTTTCCCACCACATGGAGGTCTGGCTTTGGGTCTCGATCGCTTCGTCATGCTTTTGGCTGGTGAAGAAAATATTCGTGAAGTCATTGCTTTCCCTAAGAACAACAAGGCTTCTGACCCAATGACGCAAGCACCAAGCTTGGTTGCTCCTGCACAATTAGAGGAATTAAGTTTACAAATAGAATCACATGAAAAAGACTAGTTTGCGGAAACTTTTTCGCTATTATCTTCATCGCTTTGCCTACCATGTCAAGTTGCTAGAAGTCCTGAAAAGTATTTCGCGTGAAAAATATGATGAGAAATTTTCGGCCTCTCTGGTATATGGCTTTCTCTCAGCAGTAGCGGTCAATTTCTTCTTTCAGCCAGGTCATGTCTACTCAAGTGGTGCAACGGGCTTGGCGCAGATTGTCTCGGCTTTGAGTGGTCGCTTTATCGGCTTTACCATTCCAGTTTCCATTACTTTTTATGCGATCAATATTCCACTGATGATTTTGGCTTGGTACCAAATCGGGCATAAATTTACTGTTTTTACTTTTATCACTGTTTCAATGAGCTCGCTTTTCATCCATTTTGTGCCAGAAGTGACATTGACGACCAATCCCATTATCAATGCTTTGTTTGGGGGAGTTGTCATGGGGACAGGGATCGGCTTTGCCCTCAAGTCAAGTATTTCAAGTGGAGGGACAGATATTGTTAGCTTGACCATTCGCAAGAAAACAGGCCGTAATGTAGGCAGTATCTCCCTGATTGTAAATGGCATTATTATGCTGATTGCTGGTCTGACCTTCGGTTGGGAATACGCTCTCTACTCGATGATTACCATCTTTGTATCGAGCCGTGTAACGGACGCTGTCTTTACCAAGCAAAAGCGGATGCAGGCCATGATTATCACCAGTCATCCTGAAGAAGTGATTAACAAGATTCACCACAAGCTCCACCGCGGTGCGACCATTATCAATGGAGCGGAGGGAACTTACAATCACGAGCAAAAGGCGGTGCTGATTACAGTCATTACGCGTGCTGAATTTAGCGAATTTAAATACATCATGAAGCAGACAGATCCGACAGCCTTTGTCTCTGTATCTGACAATGTACATATTTTAGGAAGATTTGTAGAAGAGTAGTCTCGATTATCGACATTGCTAGTGAATCTTACTCAAACTCAGTGAATACATTTATACATAAAAAAAGGAACAAGTTCAGCTGGATGTTTTCCCATCCAAAATGAACCTGTTCCTTTTTATATTTTTACTTTATTTCAGAACCAAAACTTGCTTAGCAGGAACTGTATAAGAATCTGCTAGCGGGGCGATTGGTTTTTTAGCGTTAATGTGCGGATACTGAAGGTGGATGCTTTGCTTGGTTTTATTTTCATAAGTCGCTGCTTCAGTACCAAAGTTAATCAAGATGGTCAGCGCTTGTTTATCTTTTTGAATCTTATATTCAACGAGGCTAGGGCTGAGCCATTTGACCTGACAAGCTTTTTGAATAGCAGAGCTAGTTGTCAGAGTCAAAAGCGGATGAACCTTTCTAAAGGCAATGAGTTGTTTCAAAAATTCAATGTCTTCAGAGTAGTGAAGTGAGCGCAGCCAGTCTAGCTTGTTGACATCATCAGGCAGGTTGTAGGTGTTGTCAATCAGATTCTTGGTCCGATAAAATTCCTGCCCGCTGTGGAGGAAAGGAACTCCTTGCGCTAAGAGAACAATGTGCAGTGCTAGGCGAGAGTTAGCTAGGCGCTGACGGAGGCTGATATTTGGATTTTGAATATCAAAATAATCAAACACCGTTGCGTTGTCATGGCATTCTACATAGTTGATCGCCTGATGAGGCGCTAGGAAGTGTGGCTCTCCTGTCAAGCCGACATTGGCTGTCAGGACATTTTCTAGCCAGCTGGTCGCATGCTCTTTGTCCAGTCGGCTACCTTGGACGATGGTTTGCTTGATCGTATCACGGAAATGATCGCTGAAGAAACCATACTCAGGTAGTTGTTCAGCGTTGAACTGATGAGCCAGAAGGTCACTATCAAGACCAGTCGGCATCTGCCAACCTTCTCCGTAAAGGTAGATGTTTGGATGAATGGCTTTTAGTTCCTGAGCGATTTGCTTCATGGTGGTTATGTCGAGAATGCCCATCAGGTCAAAGCGGAAACCGTCAAAGCCGTAGAGTCTAACCCATTGCTGGACGGATTGTTGGATATAATGGCGCACCATAGCTTTTTCGCTAGCCACATCATTTCCGCAGAAGGTACCGTTTGTCCGTAGGCCTTGCTCATCTAGACGATAGAAGTATCCTGGCACAATCTTTTCAAAAGCATAGGCATCTGCCTCATAGACGTGATTGTAGACGACATCCATGATAACGCTCATGTCAGCCTGGTGATAAGCTGCAATCGCGTCTTGTAGTTCAAAGATACGGCTATAGGGATCGTGTGGGTCGCTTGAGAAGCTACCTTCAGGAACATTATACTGGACAGGATCATAGCCCCAATTATAAACGAGCTCGGGGTGTTTTTCGTCAACGCTACCAAAGTCATAGACTGGCATAAGCTGAACGTGTGTAATACCTAGATCTTGCAAGTATTTCAGACCAAAGGTCTGGCCGTGTACGCTTGGAGATTCGGACAGAGAAGCGAATTTACCAGGTTGTGAGAAACCAGCTTCCTTTTGCATGGAGAAATCACGCACGCTCATTTCATAGATAACGGCTTCTGTTGGTTTTACTTGGCTGGCAGCGCGCTGAATAGGTTTGCTAATCTTTTTGCGATCAATGACATAACTATGACCAGAGTTGGCATCTGAAGAGAGGGCGTAGGGGTCATGTACTTCTATCCATTTTCCGTTCACCTTATGGATATAGTAGTAGGCCTTGCCTTCTAAGTCTCCAAGGACCTGCGTATGCCAGACGCCCCTATCTTGCCTTTGGAGGGAGATGACCTGTTCTTCCAGATGAAGCAAGACTTTTTCCGAAATGGGCGCCCACAGTTTGAAATCTGTTGCCTGAGGGCTATAGCTAGCTCCCAAGTCACTTCCCTGGTAGCTAAATAATTCATCAAAAACTGGCTTTTGGACAATGTGACGATACTGGAGAATGGTGTGATTGCGATCCTGATCATAGACTGTGTAGGATTCAGTCAAATCAATCGGGTCATTGACTGAAAGGGTGTAGACAATCTGATGTTCTTGATTCTCAATTTTTTTGATAGTCAAAGGACTAGAGCTATGCTTGTCCTCTAGAGTAAAGTGGATAGAATAAGCGTCAAAGGATTTTTCCAATTCGATAGTGATGCTATTTTCATCATCTAAGTAGGCTTGGAAAATACGATAAACCATGAAATTTCTCCTTAACTAACGAGTAAGAATGCTGTGGGGGATAACCTGGCGATAGCAAGTATGCTTGTCATCCTTATTATCTTTAATGATTTGGAGCAAGGTACGGAAAGATTCCCTCCCCAACTCGAGGGTGTTGATATCAATATAGGCATCCACGTCGATGCGTGGCTTGATAGAGTCAAAAGTGACAATCGGGAAGCGGTAGTCAATGTCTTTGAGATAGTGGAGAGCCCCTTCGGCAACCATACTATCCGATGTCACAAAGGCTTCAATTTCCTGAATAGGCATCTTTTCCATAATCTTATAACTGCTATCTTCCAAGAGGAAACCGAAAGAAAACTTGACGATGTTTTCATCGAGAGGGATGCCTGCTTCTTCCAAGGCTTGTTTGTAGCCGGTAAAGCGGTCTTGGGATACGATAAGCTCTTTATTCCCAGCTAGAAAGGCAATTTTTTTATAACCTTGATCTAGGAAATATTTGGTTGCATCGTAGCCAGCCTTGATATTATCATTATCGACCAAAGAAACAAATGGTGACACTGCTTTCCCTAAAATCAAGAAAGGAAACTGGTTTTTAAGCGCAAAGTCAACCAGCGGATCGTTTGGCTTAGAATAGAGAAAAATCAAACCATCGACGCGTTTTCCGAAAATCATTTGTTTAATATTTTCTAAACGACGCTCTTCGTCCTGTCCGGTGCTAATCTGAATGGCATAGTCATGTTCAGATGCGATGCGCGAAATTCCCCGCAAGACAGTTGGGAAGAATGGGTTTTGGTAAAAAAGATCCGAATCATCGGGCAGCACTAGGCCGATGACTTGGGTTGATTGGCTGACCAGACTTCTAGCGTTGAGATTTGGATGATAATCCAGCTCTTTCATGGCAGCACGAACCCGTTTTTTAGTTTCATCGCTGATGGTTGACTTGTTTTGTACGACGCGTGTCACCGTTGAGGGAGACACACCCGCTAATTTCGCTACTTCTTTAATCGTAACGCGCATAATAACCTCCTAATTTCTGAAATCCTCATCACGGAAATGTGTTTTGTAGAAAATAATCACCAAATAAAGAACAAACAAGATATTTTGGACGGTGATGATCGTAGGCAGGCTTTGCCCAAATAAACCGCAGATAAGACCGATAATCGTTGGTAATCCTAGGCAGTTGAGGATAAAATGATAGCATTCTTTAAAGGTTTTAAAAGAAAATAGCCGTGATTTCTTGGTCAGATAGAGCAAGAAGGAAGCACCGAGCGCTAGAAAGGCAAAGTTGATGCTAAAGAGGAAGCCTGCGGAGAGGACCAGAAAGAGGCTGATCACCAAGCGGTTTTGTTGGAACCAGTCTTTAGAAATGGCTTTGGTCAGGGCTTCTTTGCTTTTCAGAGCCTTCTGGTCAATGGCTTGGTAGCGGATATTGGCCAGTTCTTTTCCTTCTTTGGTGATTTTAAGATTTTCTTTGTCGAAGTAAAGGGTCAGCTCCTTGCCTAATTTGAGCTCCTCGTGATGGCCAATAATGACAGTCCCAGCGGCATTGTGATGAATCCCTTCAGGATTTTCAGTGGTCAGCACATGGTCTTTTATCTGGGCATGATGGTCAAGGTCAAGCATCACGTCTTCATCCAAAGTATCAAAAGCCTTGTCGATAAAAGTATCCAGAGCATAGCTCGTCAAAGATGCTGTTTGAATAGCCACGGGAATCAAAGACAGAGAAATCAAAAAGACGCTGGTAAAGATGAGCTGGAACCAGCTGAGCATCCGACGATTGGCGAAAGTTTTTCTAAAACCAATCAAGCTCGAAAAATAATTAAAAGGATAAGGTAACATAGCTGCCTCTTTCTAAAATTATAATCAGGTGGTGGCCAATAAAGAACTTATTGGCTGCCATATAACTATAATTGTTTTTAAATCAAAAACAGGGTGGGACAAGATTATCCCTTGTCTCCACCACTTGTTAAACCAGATACAAAATTCTTTTGCAGGAAGAAGAAGAGAATACAGATTGGAAGGGCAGTGAGAATCGCACCGGCAGCAAAGAAGGCAATTTTTTGATTCTTGACATCGCTGACGAAGGTACGAAGACCAACTGCAACCGTATAAAATTCTTTTTCACGAAGAAGGAAGCTAGAGAGGATATAGTCTCCGAAAGGTCCCATGAAGGCCCAGAGAGCTTGCACAGCAATCATTGGACGAACGAGAGGCAGGACAATCTGCCAGAAACGTCTGAAATGACCAGCACCGTCTAATTTAGCCGACTCATCCAGAGACATAGGAACGGTATCGAAGTATCCTTTCATCAACCAAGCATTCATTGGAATACCACCACCCACATAAAGGAAGATGAGGAACCAGCTTTGGTTAAGGGCATTGAGCATCAGCGCCATAACAAAGAAGGCGGTCAGAGCTGCAATAGTTGGCACCATTTGGATAATCAAGAAGAAAACCAAACTTTGCTTTCTTGCGATGAAATTGTAACGGCTGTATGCATAACCTGCAAGTACCACTATACTGGTTTGGACAATCATTGTCAAGACGGCAATGATAATGGTGTTAAAGTACCAAGTGCCATATAGAGTCTCTGAGAAGAGACGAGAGAAGTTTTCCAGACTGAAGTTGATGTCTGTGTCTAGCTTGAAGGCCACGACATTCCCCGTCTTGAAAGCAGACATGATCGTGATCAAGAGCGGGTAGAGAATGATAATGGAAAGCACTACAAGGTAGAGATAGGTCAAACTATGGTTGATAAAACGTTTAAATTTAACAGAACTATTCATCTTATACATCCTCCATATCAAATGCGTGTAGTTTCTTGAAGGCAATCATAGAGATAGAGATGACGATGATGGAGATGATGAGGGTAACGGCCGCCGCCATTGAATATTGCGGTGCTGTACCTGTGGTCAATCGATAAATCCAAGAGATCAGGATATCAGTTGAACCGGCTCCTCCACCGACACTACCAGGACCACCTGCATTGAAGAGGTAGATGATTGAGAAGTTATTAAAGTTAAAGGTGTATTGACTGATCAAAGTTGGTGCCGCAACTGCCAAGATCATTGGGAAAGTGATGTTGCGGAATTTCTGCCAAGCATTGGCTCCGTCGATGTAGGCTGCCTCGTAAAGGTCGTTTGGAATAGACTGCAAGATACCTAAGGTCAGGACATAGATATAAGGGAATCCAAGCCAACCTTGCATCATAATCAGAGCAATCTTAGTCCAAGTCGGATCAGTCTTCCACGGAATTAGCTGTCCATCTAGGAAGGGAAGAACCTTGCTGAGAAGCGGGATGACTTGAGTGTTGATGGCACCGATACTATCGTTGAACATGTTTGAGAAAGTCAGGATAGTGATAAAGGCTGGAACTGCCCAAGGAAGCAGGAAGATAACACCGAAGATGCGTTTTCCTTTGATGAATGGTTGGTTTGCAATAATAGCAGTGAAAATACCGATTACGATTTGCAAAGTAGAGGCTGCCAGTGCCCAGATGATAGTCCAAGTCAAGACAGAACCAAAGGCCGCACGGAAGGTACTTAATTGCCAAATGTTAGCAAAGTTGGTAAAGCCAACCCAATCCAAGAGTTTATTTGGTGGCAAGTGTTTGAAATCATAGTTGGTAAAGGCGATCAAGAGTGTTACCAATACGGGGAAAATGATAGCAAAGGTCATTGCCAGATAAGAAGGGATGATGAGTAAGTAAGGGAAGCCATTTTCATAGATTCCATCAAACATTTCCTTCAAGGTAGTATGAACAGGATAATCATTGTTCCACTGTTTAGCAACCGTCTGAGCATCCTTCAAGTTAAATCCATAGAAAATCAGGAAAAATACCACGAGGATGAGGTGGAAGGCACCGCGGATCAGCATGAAGAGTGAGTTGTCACCACGGACTTCACCAAGGGTGATGAGATTTTCAATTTCTGGTAGGGCAATAGCTACGAAATAAGCTAAAAATGCAACCGTAACCCCAAGAAAGATGTATCCTTTGGCTTTTTGATCATTATAGATTTGCCCCAACCCTGGAATGAGGGAGCGCAACATGGCTTGTTTGGGATCTTTTTTTGTCATTGTAGTCTCCTTAGATACGAGAAAGATTGAGGAATTGCAGTAAGTACAAGTCCTAATCCGAGTTTTTCTTAATTAGAAGATAGAATAAAGCCTCATTCTATCAAACAAGGGGTAGGGAAAATTCCCACCCCTTTATTTAAACTTGCTTATTTGTTGCCGAATTTTTGATCGATAGTTTCTTTGATCAATTTAACAGCATCTTCAGCTGAAGTTTTAGCATCTTTCTTACCGCTTACAGCATCGAAGAGCATGTTCTTAGCTGGATCCCAAACAGTACTCATTTCAGAGATGTTTGGCATTGGTTGAGCTGATTGGAACTGTTTAACAACTGCGTCTGTCAGTTCATCTTTCTTGCTTACTGCATACTCGCGTGCTTCTGTGTTAGCAGGTACTTCGTTAGTAGCATCGTAAAATGCTTTTTGTTGATCAGTTGAAGTCAAGAAGTCAACGAATTTTTGAGCAACTTCTGGGTTTTTAGCACCAGTTGGGATAACCCAAGCTTTACCACCACCGAAAGCAGCATATTCTTTTCCGTTTGGAAGAGTTGGGATAGTTGAAACACCATAGTTTACTTTAGCTTCTTTTAAAGCAGATGCTTTCCAAGGGCCATCGATGATAGCAGCAGTTTTGCCTTTCTGGAATTGAGACTGGATCAAGTTTCCAGCGCCTTCAGTATCTTGCATTCCTTTAGGCCATTTTGCATACCAAGTTTTAGCGTATTCAATACCTTTAATTGCACCTTCATTAGCAAGACCGATATCTTTAGGATCTTTACCATTGTCACCGAATACATAACCGCCGTTACCAGCTAGAAGTCCGTAAGCGTAGTAGAAGTTTGTCCAGTCAGCAAGGAAAGCAGATGTTTTGCCATCTTCGCCTTCGAAAGCGTACTTGCTATCTTTAGCCAACTCTTCAAGTTCAGCAAATGTTGTAGGAGCTTTTTGGATCAGGTCTTTGTTATAGTACATTACCAAAGTCTCGATAACAGCAGGTGCTCCGTATGTTTTACCTTCTGTTGTTACAAGAGATTCAGTAGTTTTATCTGTCTTACTATCTTTGCTTAATTTTACTTCGTTTAATTGTCCATCTGTACCGAGGCTTCCTACGCGGTCGTATGGAGCCATCAAAACGTCTGGAGCTTTACCAGACTGGTTGTCGAGTGAAAGGTTGTCCAATCCACCCATTTGGTCACCAGTTTTAATAGTAACTTTAGAACCAGTTTCTTTTTCAAAAGCTGCTGCAGCTTTCTCCATGTAAGCCTTGTACTGCTCTTCAACATAAACAGTAACGTTTTTATCACCAGATTCAGATGATTTAGTTGAAGAAGCCTTGCTACCACAAGCAGCTAAAATAAAGCTAGCTACAGCAACAGTACCCAATACAGCAGCACTTTTAAGAGCTTTGTTTTTCATGTTTATTCCTCCTAAGAATAAAAAAAGTAATAATTTACATTTAAGTTTACGCAAACGTTTTCTTAAACTGAAAAAATTATATCACAAAAAGTAACCGTTTGCAAGATATTTTTCTAAAAAATCAAAAAAATATTTTTTATCCGACAAATTATTTGTCAATATTATAGAAGAAAAAAAGAAAAGTTAGATGATTCTCTTGAAGAATTGAAAAAATTTTTATAAAATGGTTGCATAGAAAACTAAAAACAGATATAATCGAACTACGCAAACGTTTTCGTTGAACAAAACGTAGATTTTAACTAAGAAAAATATTGAGGTGACAAGATGAAAGAACGTCAAAGTGGTGTTCTCATGCATATTTCTTCTTTGCCAGGGAAATACGGAATTGGATCTTTTGGGAAAAGTGCGTATGATTTTGTAGATTTCTTGGTAAGAACTAAGCAACGCTATTGGCAGATTTTGCCACTAGGCACGACTAGCTATGGAGACTCTCCTTACCAATCTTTTTCTGCTTTCGCAGGAAATACTCACTTTATTGACTTAGATCTTCTTATAAAGGAAGGTTTGCTTCAAGAAAGTGATTTAAATGGTGTGGATTTTGGAAGTGATCCAAAAGCTGTTGACTATGCTAAGATTTTCGAAGCACGTCGGCCACTATTGGAAAAAGCTGTTAAAAATTTCCTTCAAAGCTCTGATTTGAAGGCTTATAAAAAATTTGTGGCAGACAATGCCAACTGGTTAGACCTGTATGTTGACTACATGGCAATCAAAGAGCACTTTGATTTGGCGGCGTGGACAGAGTGGTCTGATGAAGACATTCGCCTGCGTAAGCCAGAGGCCTTGGCTGATTACCGTGAGCGCCTGAGCGAACAGATGGAATACCATCGTGTCACTCAATACTTCTTCTTCCAACAATGGCTAGCTTTAAAAGATTATGCGAATAAGCATCATATTGAGATTGTCGGAGATATGCCAATCTATGTAGCGGAAGATTCAAGCGACATGTGGGCTAATCCTCATCTCTTCAAAACAGATGAAAACG
>OHAS01000199.1_pt1 | contig 49152 bp, 50 predicted proteins | sample 1577131 | NCBI WGS metagenome assembly OHAS01 (sample SAMEA3541566, study PRJEB24748) | human gut metagenome | biome: human gut; feature: human-associated habitat; material: faeces | place: China | collected 2012 | reverse complement strand
TCTTCAAAAGAGGTGCCCGATAAATAGTCTAAACTATCCAAGACCATTTGTCAATAAAAACTTAGTCGTTGTATGCGGTAGAATTTTTTAGAATGGTCAATACTGTATTGTCTGAGAAGAACTTATTACCGAGATGTAAAGAAAAAGCTGAACAATTTCTTGCTCAGCCCTTGACAGTGATACGTTTATCCTGTATCATAAATTAAAGACTGAGTAAGAAGCGATGGTTCTTACTCGGTAAGTGGTACGCTGTAGGAGGCGTGCCACTTTTTCTATTCGATTAAGTTATATAAATTATAACACACATAGGCACACCAAGCAAGTATTTTCTTTAGAATTGTAGCACAAAAAGCCTTTCTTTTGAAAGGTTTTTATTATATAACTTGTTATTCAACTTGTTATATAACTCATTAATTTATTTATCGAACCTAAGCCCTCTTTTTCCTTCTTTTTTATTTAGGCGATGAAGCTTATATTCTCGCTCAATTTGATTCAATTGTGACTTAATTAGACCTGCTGAAACAGATTCTAATTCAATCATTTTTTCATAGTCTTCTCTCCAAGAGCCAAAAAATAGATCTCGTAATTTATCCTCATAGCTAAGTACAATGATACGACTCATCGTTTCAGCTCCCCACACCGTCCAATACATTCCACGTTTCTTCATTCTGTACGTGATTTTCCGATGTTGGCTTTCCATGATACCAATACCAGCATGACTGAAGCCTCTTAGTTCAGCTGGCTTAGTGTACTGAAAATTATTTAGTAACTTTCTTTTGAATTCTTCAAAAGCCTCCAGTTCTTCCTCAGTTGACAACAATGCTTCTGTTGTATCAAGAATTGTACGAAGTTTCCCTTTATCGTGTTGTTTTATCGCCTGAAAAGCTCTGTCAAGAAGCTCCTCTGAATACGGTTTAAAAAAGCTTTTGATTTTCTGATTAACGTGATACTCATCCCAGAAATGCTCATGTCGTTTAATTTTTAGCGCCTTAGCAATTTCTTTAAAAACGTATGGCGTATAACCGTGGCCACCATCTGAATTAGTAATCAATAATGTTTGCTCTGTTATTTCATAGGTGTTGAATAAATAATCTAACACCTGTTCTCTAACCAAACGATTATCCAGAGCTACAAATTCCTTTTTATCCTTCAGTTCAAAGCGATTACTCCCAACTTTATGACTTCCAGTATGCACAACGAAGTGAGACAAATCATAATGATGATTTTCTGTATCAATATCACGTGCTTTAACCATGACCCCATCCCCCTCAATATAGATGACATCAATTCTTTCCTTATTCTTTTCATTATTTTCTTCATAAAACCGATACGCTGCACGTTCCTCTAACAACTTATCACATAGCTTGACTGCTTGAACAACAGTAGGCTTAGTAATCGTAATATGATAGGTCATCTGGATAACCTGTGTCACTTTATCATAAGGCATCATCGTAGATAGTCTGGCAATCTGATACATAAACTCCCAGGAGAAACGAACGTTCTTCTTTAATCCTAATTTTTCATCTACTGGAACCACCCATTTATCTCCCTTTTTCCATCGACGACGACGGAAGGTAAATTCACCAAACGTGAAAGCAACTGTTCGTTCCATAGAGTGTATGCAAGTATAACCTCTAGCTTTCATAACTGGAACCATTTGATTATCATACTTAGCTACAAAGTCATAAAAGTCAATCGCATTTTGGGCAAACAATTGTTCTTTAAGTTCACGTTCATCAAAAGTTGTGCTTGTCATTGGCTCTCTCCTATCAATTAGAATAACGAGCCTTATTTTATAAATTCGTTGCCTCCTTTTCAAATTTATTTTGATTTTGACATCAAAAAAGGCCTTATCCCTAAGAGTAACGCCTTTTTTGTATTACTTCTGTTCATGCTTCCTTCGTTCAAGCGTAGAATGGACACTCTCTACAAAACCAAAGCAAATGGGTAAAGCAACAAGCCCCCAAAAGCCCCAAGTAATAGCGTCTGCAATGAACGAAAAGCCACCTGAGAAGTGGACTCCTAGCGCAATGATGATAATTGGTAACACTAGGACAGGAACAAACTTCAATGCCAGCAGTCCAATAACTAGCAAGAAGAACATGTTTAAGCCAATGGATTGATAGAATATATATAGTGCTATTGCTGCCATCAACCACCAGAAAGTCTGAACAAGCTTTTTGATAGAAACAAAAATAATCATAATCTTTCTCCTTGGACCATATAATGAACAAGCTTATCTGTTAAATAAATTCGGTTTGGTTGATTATTCCCTACTTGAACTTCTTCGATCAAACCATATTGTTGTAATTTTTTCTTTAAAGAAATGACAGTGCTTTTGCTCTGATTAAGTAATTCACATAAATCGTCAACCTTAAATTGAACAAAGGTATGGCCATTTTCATCATACCCTTTTTGAATAAAATCAAATGGTTCTCTTAACCGATTTAATAGAAAAGAGTATAGTAACACCTCTTTGGATTTCAGACCCTTAAAGTCATCATTCTCAAGAAGTGCTTTTGGAATATAGATTTGTTCAGAATCCAAATCATTCAATGATTGATCTAAATCAGATAATTTTGATAAATAAGCCATCGTCTCACTCCCTATCTTTCTTGATTTTTGAGTTTGCGCTGCATCTTCTCCCACTCCTGGATAATCAATTTTTCTAAGTAATCTGAGGCCGACTTAGATCCATGAAATGCTACGAGCTCTTCTAACTTCTCATAGCGAACGTCATAGTGAAGCGAAAACGGATAACGACCTTTCTTATTATAGCTATCAGGAGCTTTCTGTGCGGCTATTGTTCGAGGCCTTGGAACACGTCGTTTAGGTGGTTCTTTTTCAAAATTTTCTTTTAATTGAGCAAAACGATTATCAGACATTAAGCTACCTCTCCTTCTAGTACTGTTAAAATATTTTGATAGACATACTCTATATTATCATAAAATTTCTGATGATCTTGTTTTTGTTTAGGAGTCATTGATTCCCGTTGCTCAAAAACACTTTGATTAATAACTAAACTTTTGGCTACGAGCTCTTTTTTCTGTATAGACCCTAAATAAGCTTCATCTTCCTGAACAACATCTAAAAATTGTTTGCAGGTATCTGTCACATTATTGCCGTAGTATTCAATTTTATTGCCAATCAGATAGGCTTTCGCCTTTACATAACTTTTCTTTGTGATAACTTCGACTGCCTCACTCTTGATGTAATCAACAAACTTTTTAAGAGCTAACCAGGCACGAAAACCATTAGTTGACGCATCCGTTACCCCTAAAACAATATCTGAAACAGCAATAAAGTTTGCAGTCACCAGACTTTCATCATTATGAGTATCAATCAAAATAATATCAAACTGTTCTGCCAATTCTTCATAATGCTCACTGAACCACATAAATAACTGAAGATATTTATTATTTCGACTAGATAAATCTAACTGCTCATCTGTTAATCGTTCATCCCCTCGAATTAAGCTAAGGTTATCATTAATTCGACAAATTTCATATTCCCCTGTTGTAAAAACATCATAGATCGTCTTTTCACTTGTGACATCAAAGGAGTGTGTTAAATTACATTCTCTGGCTCCATCAATTAACAAGACACGCTTATTCTTAACACGTGATATCCAGTCCCCTTCGTTATACGTGTGACTGCTTTTTCCGCCGCCACCTTTATCTAGATTCGTTGTTTGAATTTTCATAAAAACACTCCTTTTATATGTAATTAGTTAAATAACTTGTTATATACTTCTGTATCTCTATTTTATCTTATACTCCTATTTTTGTCAATAAAAAATGCACAAATTGTTATATAACTTTTTGTGCATTGATTGTTTTATCTTCTATCCAAATGTTCCGCCAATGTTACCGCCAACATAGGCCTTTAGCTGGATTTGATTGACAGTTGTATTGAAGTTTCCTACAAAATAACAATTGTCTTCTCCAGCCTTGGTCAGAACGATTAAAAATTGAACAACATCTTCGTTTTCAGATGGCATTACTTCTAGTTTAGATGATTGAAAGTCATACTCATTCACCAGTAGAGCCATCGCAAAGGTTGAAACCATTCCTGATTGGCTCATTGAAAGGTGATTTCCGATGGTGCCTGTAACCTTCGATAAATGGCCTGCTTTCTTAATATCATTGATAGCTTCATCAAAGGCTTTAAGAACTTGTTGTTTTTGCTCCTCACTGCTTTCTGTATAAGGATGCTCCAGCTTCAATTTAGCCGTGCGATAATTCTTTTCATCTGCTGTTTCCTCTTTATCAGATGATGAATCTTTGTTTTTGGTATTTTCTGAGACCCGTTCTGTCCGAGGGGGTTTATGGGTACTTTCCTTGAACTTAGAAAATATACCAAACCCTGCAAAAACCAGTAGTAGAACAATAACAATCACCATAATAATATTCTCCTTAATCCATTTAAACATGACATTCCTTCTTTTCTTTATTTAATGTTAGGCTCTTTTCCATCAGGGTAAGCATAATGGAAACCATCCGATTTTTGTGTTTCTGGACGAACCACACGATAATTCCAAGTGTCAATTACTCCATAATAATTGATTCCTGAGAGAGGAGTATTTTGTTCGACAATTAAGATGGATCCATCTTCAAAGACATGACAAACAATCCCTGTATGATTCGCTGCAGCGTTAGTTGAGAAAATAGCGCCACGTTTAGGATTTGTTTTTGTACTATTGCCAAAGAAACTAGCCCAGGCACTGGCTTGTTGATCCCCGTTTCCTGATGTGATTCCTTGATGCCCCCAAAGGGCATTACCCAAACTTTCGGTCAAGTCGACACACTGACCAGAGTGTTCAACCCAGCCAGTTGGACCTTTATAAGTTAAACCATTCTTCGATGGATCAATAATATATTGCTTCAGACTATCTGGAAGGTCATCTGGTCTATATCCCCAAGCTGTTGCATCGGCTGGAACAGTTCCCGTTCCATCTGTTGCACTTCCTGAAGAAGAATCACTACAATCTTTATTCTTACTATTTGTTGAGGTATCAGACGAACCACTATCACTATCTCCAGGTGAAGTTACTGTTTCCTTATAAGGCCTCTCTCCGTGAGCGCTGATAGCATCCTTATCCAGCCATTCATACTTTTTGCCAAGCGAATTGTACATGTCAATAAGCTTAGTTTTATAAGTACCGTCAGTAGCCCAGCCACCGTCTGCAATAGCACTTAGAGTCGCTATACCATCCGTATTGTTGATAGCCTTAGTATATAGGCTTTGATGAGCCATAAACTCTGCTTTGCCAACAATACCAGCATCATAACTGGAGAACCAGGTGTAAGCTCCACCTGTACCATCTCCTACATTAGCTCCTGGTTTCGTTCCTGTTAGGTCAACGCTGTCATCACCGTAAGTGGCAAGCGTAACAGGGAAGTTACTCTTGCTGGAGGTTTTAACCCCACCCATATTATGAGCCTGCCAGAACGATGTTCCGTTAGGATTGGAGAAATTAAACCCATTCTCAATCATGGTTTGCGTGATTGATGCAGATGGTAGGAACCCGCCAGCTTTCCAGGAAAGAATATAAGCTTCTTTGTGTTCCTTAACAAATGAATCAATCGAACCATCACCTGAAGAAACAGATGAGTCCGTTGAGGTTGACGTGACTTCTGTCGTACAATTTGACTGAGAACCAACAACAGCTCCTAGAACACCTGCTAGTATTGATACACCTATGCTAATAATAAAAACTAAGGAGACAAGAGGAAGTAGTATTTTTAAGTAGACTGCTTTTTTCATGCCTTACCTCGTTCTACCATAATCCCAGAACTGTCCTTAAGATAGCATAGAAGATTAAGAAAATAACAAAACCAATACCAAATTTCTTCAGACTCCTTAGGAACTCTTGATCACGTGCTTTCTGTGCTGCTAAACGTTCTGGATCAGATTCACCTTCAGATGCAAAATAATCCCTGACTTCCTGACTTCTCACCTTTCGAATGGTTATGTAGGCATTAATAGCCTGCTTTCGTCTTGCAATTGGACCAAGTTTTTGTAGATTCTTTTTTGACATATTGTCACCCTTTCTACTGGATTCCACCATAGCGTTGTGCTTCTGGTGCTAGAAGTTGTTGATTAAAGACTAAGTTTCCAACACCTGCGATATTCATAAACAGCTGGCCCTTAGTCAATCTCGGGAGCGTCTCTAACTCTGACTGATTCATAGAGCCTGCCAAAGCATTAGCAAGTAATGGAATACTTGTTTCATCAGTCTGAGCAAAAACACGGTACTGCATCAACCCAAAGATCCGCTGAACAGCTGTTACGTACGGATCTTTATGATTACCTGCTCCAGATTCAAAAAGAATTCCTCTAAGAGAATTGACGGATAGAACAACACCTGCAAAGTTTTCTCCCATGGAATCAATCATATCTGCTAGTAACTCAACACTGCTTTCATACTTAGGATTGATCAATGTTTGAGCTTCACTGATATTAACAACATAGTGTTCCATATCCATCTCGGTGAGATGAGAATTAGCTTTTAACAACTGCTTACAGCGTTTTCCATTATTGACAATATCAGCTGAAACCAAGGATAATACTGAAAAGATTTGCGCATTAAGCAAGTGAGGGGTTCCTTTAAGGCCTGAGAAGTCAAAGGTGACCACTTGTTCAGAAGAAATATCCTGAAACTCTGTTGTCCCTTCAAACATTTCTGCATTCGTTGTTAGCAGTTCGTTGAAGGTTTTATAAATACGATTGACCGATTTAATCTCAATCTCATCAGGATTATTCTGACTCATTAGACTACGCTTATAGTCATCCGTATACAAAATAAAATCAGACAGAATAGGATATTCCTCATTTACCAAGTCCGTAGCCTTTAGCTTTTCTGGATTCAGCTTAGGATTACGAGCCCACAAGCCTTCGTCAATATAAAATTCATTGAGTAAATCACCGAAAGCTGTTAAATCATCACCTGTTACTTCACTATTAAGCAGCTTGAAGATACTTTTGAGTTTTTGAATATGAAGATTATAAGATTTCTTCTTATCTATCTCTGTTCCTTCTTCATTTGTAACTGTTGGAAAGACTTGAAAAATATTAATACGGTTAGCTTCACCTGATAAATCTAAGATGATACCATGTTGTTGTCTTGTTTGGTCAAGAAAAGTACCATTAGCATCAAAGTTACGAATATAGTTCCCTTTGGCATAAAGACCGTCAGTATGCTTTAGAAGGAATGAACGTTGCCCCATCTTAGGATTTCCAGAAATAATCATAAATGAGCGAGTTCGACGTTCATCACGTTCTAGAAAGTTAAAATTGACGGCTCCTTTAGTGGGTGTCCAGCCCATATAAACGCCTCTCTGGTCCTCTAACTTAGTGTGGTTAAAGAAATAACCACCTGCTAAATCATGCGCTCTGATGGAAATCCCACGTCTACGATTAGGCATATCTATTTGGTACTGTGCTGGAATAAAAGGAGCATGATATTCAAAATCTAATTCTCCTGATAGAATGGTTGACTTAAAGTTTGAAGTCTTGTCTTTTATATCCTCAACCTTTTTAAACAGAGCTTCTTTGGTTGAAGCAGAATAATAGTTTCGGACGTACATTCCTAACATCGTAATGTTTTTCTTGGTAATATCACGATCCAGCTGAGTCAGATCCTTGATTTCATCCAATTCTTGCTGGTTGTCAACGATTTTACTGTTGCCTGTAATACGAGTTGATTTTTCTTCAATGGCATCTTTAATTTCTTTCTTCAGTTCTTTATTATTAGCTCGATAAAGGGACAAAAAAGAACGTGTCTCTGGAATAAGCATGAGATCAGACAACCAAAATCGATCTAGATCTTCTGAAGGATATTCGTAAAAATGGAGTACTGTGTGATGACCATCACCACTCATCCAAGAGCGGTCATCCTTTTTAAAATCAATATTTCCTTGGGGTTGAATGCGACTGAGAAAAGCAAGGTCATAGCCTTGTGCTTTCAGTTGTCGTTGTCTACGTTTTGATAGTTCTGGCATCTTATCCTCCTATACTTTTTCGTTCATATTGTTAAATTGCTTGATAATTTGTTCCTTCTTAACCCTAGTTATTTCTTGAGGAACAAAATCATTATTTCCATAAGACTTAGCCTTATGAACCAGATCATCTAGTTCAGTTGTCGTTGGGGCAAAGAGCCATAGAATGAACTCAGTGTTATAGATCTCCTGCTGAATACTCTCTTCAACTTGAATCTCATTGATCAGTAAGGCCTCACGATCAAGAAACTGTAAGTACCGACGTGAATTAGGTAGTAATTTTGCCTTTTCTTGCCGAACGAGGCTCAAATGATGACGAAGATCCATAATCTGAGTACCTGTATTAGTTGGCAAGGTTGTTGTTTCAATCTGAATATCAGTGTTAAAGTCAGTCAACCATTTCTCAAAATTATCAATCGTTCGTCGAATTTCATTATAGGAAAGTGATCCCAAGTCCTTTCCTGGTATTTCCATCAACTGAAGATAACCGTAATCAACCAATTGAATGTAAGCTTGACGATTATCAATAATTGACTTTACATCAAGCAATTCTACACATGAATGAAGGTCAAAATATTCTTGACTGTACTTTTTTTCCTGCTTGCGCCCTAATTGTCGTTTAACTTCAGGCTGGGGTTGATTTTGTTTAATAGCCATTAACGTTTCTCTCCTCTCTGATAATTCAAACTAATGTAACGTTTCCGTCGTCTCCTAAAAAAGAGAAGCATGCTATGCCAATTTTTCTTTCCGCCATTGGCTGGTAAAACTAGATAGAGACACATAAGCGGTGTCAAAATAATAAAGGCAAGTAACTGTGGCCATTGGCTTGTAGGAAAAACCTTTGTTCCAACTGAGAGAGCTGTCACTGCTGAACCTCCTACAAAAACAATATCAGCCATAAATAAACCAATGATTTTCACTTTTGCATAAATGTCACGTGGAACACCATATTTTTCATCCATCTATTCATCTCCTTTCTTGTATAGTTCCATCATAAGAGATAATGACAATTCTTGCGTTAAGCGGACAAACGGTCTCACCTCAAACTGAAGAGTCGTTTTCATACAAAAAGTTATATTTCTTTTTACATGAAAAAGAAGCCTCAAGATTGAGACTTCTTAACCATATTGAAGAACGATTCTTCTGACAAAATTGTGATTTCTTGTCCTTCTGCTATTCTGGATACTGCAGCTTCATACTTTTTAGACCGTCTATCTGGTTCAAAAAGATCTAGTTGTTTATGGCCTGCAAGAAGAATATTTGTTTGAGCAGAGACATATCCTTGAACGATTGCTCCCTTTTTCTCCAGAAAGGTAATCACATCTTGTCGGCTCATTGGTCGTAAACTTCCTGTAATCACAACAACCTTACCTGCAACATCACACATAGGGCTTACTCTTCACTTTCATCAATTTCAGCACCTCTTATATGAGATTGTCCTTGCATTCGCTGACCTGCCTGCTGCATCTGTTGGTTCATATAGCTCATTTGGTGCATTGATTTTTGGAAGTTTTGCTTGTGTGAAGGGGCTGCTTCAGGCTTTTTTGGTGTATCTCCTGTAGCATTTGGAAGTGTCAGATTATCTACTGAGTGAGGAGCTAAGGAAGTTGGTTCGTTAATCCCACTAAATGCTTCACCAGATGGTTTCGAAGAAGGTAACGTAGGATCTGTAATACCACCACCAGATGGCCCAGTATCATCACTAATAGGACCATCCCCACCAAATGAAGCCGTAGGACTTGTAGGACTAGCTCCTGCATCGGGGTCAAACGGAGAGGCTGGACGTGGTTCTGTCGGTTGACTATGGTCTTTTAGCCCACGGTAGACGGCATCATGACCTGCTTGTTCTTTTTTGCCTAAGTTCTCACCAATGCCACTTGCAAAGTCTTTAACTTTACCGACAGCTTCTTTACCAGCAAGATCAGCAGCACTATACATATTACTTAAACCGCCTTTTGCTGAATTCACAACGCCTTGATCTCTAACAGCATTGAAAGCACCTCGAATTCCACCACCAGTTGTTGCCAGACTATTTCCAAGAACTTTACTTCCTGCTGCCATTGCTCCAGGAGCTTTCTTAGCCATATCAAGTCCAAAGCCTCCCACAGCCATAGCTCCGTTACCGATAGCTCCAGCACCTGTCGCAAAGGCATTACCCATCATCATCGCTCCAAGCAGTTGTTGGGCTGTATCACTATGACCAGTAGAAACACCAAGCCAACGTTCAATCATTGATACCCCTTGCATAGCAGCAAAGAAAATACCGATGTAAACAAGAGAAGCTGCGAGACATTGTTCCCACATATTCAGCCCATCAAAGAAGCCACCTGATAACTTCGTAACCGCTGATACAGATAAGGTTGGTAAATCACGACAAATTTCAAGAGTAACACGCATGATCACGACTTCAAATAAAATACCTGCAAGCGCTCCTCCCATTGTTCGTAGAAGCTCTTTATATTTCTTAGAAGAAGACAAGGAAGAGTAACCTTGAATTGGTGAAATCATAGCCTCAATGACAATATCAAAAACTGATTTAACAAGTTTGATTGACATTGAAATTAACAAAACAATCAGGATAATATATTGCATAAACATCCCTATCCAGTTGACTCTATAGCGCATGTAGACAGGTTCAAAAGCATTTAACTGTCCTACAATTTTATGTTCTGTGATAGTTTCGACTCCATCTTGATTGGCATTTAATTTGTGTAAGAAAAGTCCTTTTATTCCTTCAACTCCTATCCTTTTCTTATATTGATCTTCCATTTCTTTAAGTAAATCTGAGTTTGAAGCACCGTAAGTTGCCCCAAAATCAATCCGTGTCGCAAAATCTGTAGTATCTCGTTTATCACTGCTATCCGTAATATTGTTAACAGGAGTTGATCCCTCTTTAGGTGGCTTAATATAACCATAATTATCTAGCGGAAACAGCTCAGTTGAAAAGTCATTGTCAATCAATACTTTAAGATCCACAATATTGTTTTTCATAGGCTGTATGGCCAAAGATGAATACTTCTCACCACCTTCTGGTGCTTCGCTTGATACCGTTTGAATATTCATGGCATCTTGTGCAATAGCAGAGGAAACAGTCGTCAAAGCTAAAGGTAAGACTGCTGTTACCATAGTGACTAGAAGGAAATTGGTAATTACTCCCTTATACTTAACAGGCTTTGTGAAAACGCCAGTTATCGCTGAAACAACTAGAATCAAGCTAAATAATGTTGTCCCAATAACCTGAAACCAATAAAAGAATTGCCCAATGACAGTATGGCTGTTTCCTAAGTAGCCAAATAAACCAAAGAGTTTGAACATATTGTTAAAGACATGTTCAAGACTAGCAGTAATCGAATACAAAGCTTTGGCAATCGCACCTGGTATATAGGCTAGAAAAGAGAGAAAAGCTGGGGTTGAATCCAGATAGTTGCTCCAGTATTTGTAAAAGGAGGCCATCTTCTCTGCATTTTCTCCCGTAATATTCCCATCGGTCTTACCATTGATATCCAAAAATCCAGATTCTAAGGCATTAACCAAATCGGAATAAGTATCATATTTCACATAAGGTACCTACTTTCTATATAAGATACCTAAATCATAAGGGATAATCAAATTTTGTGCGTTAAGCGGACAAGTCATAGGAAACACAAAAAAAGCCTCATACTGAGACTTTTTTGCTTATTTAGCTTTACCAGAGAAATCATAATAACCAAAGCTACGTTGATCACGACGTAACTCAAATATACGAATTTTTTTACCACCGTCAGATAGAGAAATCTGATAAGCAGCCTCTGCATTATCTTTAGTAGGATTCTTTTTGCTACCAATAATAATTGTAAAATTATCCGTTCCTTTGAGTTGACCTTCCAACTCATCAATAACACGTTGGGTTCCTGAAGGAATATCTTTTTCAGGCAGAATAGAAAAATAGGTCATATGCCCTTGACGATTCGTGATACTATTCTCTTTTTTATTAAAAGTTAGCACATCATCTCCTTCATTAAAAGGATACTCATACCCAGGATTCGCAGAATATCCCACATAACTATCCCTCAGCTCAGTCTTGATGATATCCTCGGTAGATTTCTTCCCACAGGCTACTAGAAGAATAAGTGCAAGCCCTAATACCAAAAAACTTAAACATTTTTTTAATTTCATAATAATTTTCTCCCAGCTATTTATTGGCTTCATTATAAAAGAAATATGATTTCTTTTCAATAGTTTATGTATATTGTTATATAACTATTCATCTACTTTCGTTACATCACATCATCCACAAATAAAATATCGTCATCGTCGTCCTCATTGAATACTTCAGCAATCACAGCCTGAGTTAAATCAACTGGAGAAATAAATTGAGATTGACTTAAAGGTTTAGCTACTTGTCTTCTTGTAGCCAACTTAGGCCATTCTCCATTTGTTCTCATACGGTCTGTTAAAGCCACTCGCCAATCAATAATTTTATTAAAAGTGCTTTGTGCTCCCACTGCTATATCTTGAAGATCAAGTTCTCTATGCTCACTATTTACTGGAATATCAGCCAAAGTCATAGAGTGATCAAACTCATCTTGAAGGAACATATAACGGTAAGGAAGACTGGTCTTCTCGTGCAAGAAAATTGGATCTGTCGTTACCTTACGACCAACGTTATCTCGACCTTTAACCCCGCGTAGAATAACAGCTTCTCCTTCCTGGAGTTTGGCTAATTGTGTAGGTGTTAGCAATTCTTGCTTAGGATTTTCAATAGACACGTTAGGGTTAGCTTCATCTAAGATATTGCTAGAACGTCTGCGACGTGTGATTGTCCGTGTTCCTAAATCCTTACTGAAGCGTTCATTAGTTTTATTAGAGGTAGATTTAACGTAGATTTTAAGCGAACAGTTATCTTGAATAGTTGCTGCGATATTTTCACCATATTTATCGGTCAATTGCTCCAGATTTTGAATCCAGAGATAGTATAGAATGTTTTGACCAAGCCCAATAGAAATCTTAGTATCCATATGAGGAACTGCTGGAATGTTTGTGAACTCATCCAGGATATGAAGAATCCTGTTAACGCACTTACGGCCATTTGACAGAGCTAACTCATAATTGGCATTAAACAGCTGATCCAAGAACAGCGACACAATACTATTATATTCAGTACGGTTTGGTGGTGTTACCAGGTAAATCACTTTAGGATTGTCTGAATAAATCAAATCAATATCTTCTTCTTGGAGAAGGTTATCATCTTGTTTATTAAGAACAGTAACTTTGATATGTTCCAAAATAGGTTTCTTAGAGTATTCATCCAATGCAATGACTTTACCACGCTTCTTATAGACTTTCTCAGCTGAGAATTGGAAGGTCTTGTTACGGATAACTGAATCACCATTATTTTCATGGTTGAAATCTATCGTTACTATGAACCGATCAGGAAGTTTTGGTTCAATCACATAGGTAAGATAACCTTCACCATCTATCAAAGCCGTTGCCGCATCTACGTGAATAACTTGTCTAGTTGTTTTACCCCAAGCCGATTGACTGGTAATTGTCACCTTAGCAGTCCTATGAGCGTATTCGTTACGCATAGCTACATTAGAACTTGAGCGAAACTTAACCGATAAGTGACGTGGGAAACCAACTGATTCTAGGTCAATAGAATTTTTAGACGTGAGTTTAGCAATGTTATCTTGCAAGAACAGATTAATACCAGACATCATACTAGAGAATACGTTTCCTTTTGTTTCTTCTGAAGCAAAGTCAGACGACCTAAAGTTAAGGTCTGCCATATCCCTAAACTTAGAAAACTGTTCCTGATTGATTTTACGCAAGTTATCAAAGTAAACTGTAATTTTAGATTTCTTCTTAACTTGTTGCTCTCGATCTGGATTCTCAATGATTTCTCCAAAGTCATTAACAAAGACTTCTTCAGAACCCAAATCGGTTAAGAATTTGGCAATGTTTCGAACTGTAACCGTGTCCCAGGCATCCGTTTCTCCATTCTTGAATGTTTCATTAGCTCGGTCAATGAGAGCCATAGCAATCGCATTAAAGAGCGAAATAGACGTATCTTCCCAATATTTAGCATTTCCGTTACCAACACCTGGTTTAGTTTTACGATAAATGGCTTCAGCAACCGCATTAACCCTTGTCTGTGTCATTTCATAGTAACCCTTCTTGGCCGCTGCTATTGCAAGAGCTAGAGGGTTATAAGACATAGACCAATCCATATTTTGGAAGGAAAGGACATTAACGTCATAGCCACGTCGGCGCATGGTCTTATATGATGATTGATAGTGTTCACCCTTTGGATCGGCTAGAATCATCGACGGCTGTATTTCAGCACGGCTATTAATATCAATCGTTGTCGTGATATGGCCTTCACCTTTACCAGAACGTGTCATACCAATACCAAGCATATTAGTGGTGCTGTCATCGATGTAATAATCACCTGAAGCTTTCGCATAAATCCCTAAGACTCTTTCAGCATTCGTCAGATATCGGCTAAAAGTGCGGTTTTGCCAAAGCATTTGAGAACCTAATGTTAAACCTGTGAGATTCGTTCTCGTCTCATGTAGGACTGGTACACCACCTTCACCTGGATAATTTTCTGTTTTATTGGGAACTTTCTTATATTGCTGGTGAATTTCTTTGACAGTTGCAAAACGGTCATCACCTTCCTCATTATGGTTATAGTCACGATATTGTTCAAAATTAACCCAAGCTGAACGCCAGGCAATGATTAAACCAATAATAAAAATTGGTACTGCTAGAATCGGTGCTATCACAAATACTCTAGCATTAAATAAATTCTGAATGAGTAAGCTATCAACATTAAAGTCGACAACTTGACTGCTATCCCTCAATGTTATGAGTGAGAAATAAAGGAAGCGGATAGATGCCCTTAAAACAGTTACCAAATAGTTCGTCAAAATTAAAGCAATAAAACTGAAGCCCAAACCCATGAATACAAAACTACGGTAGTTTTTGAAGTAGAGCAGAGGCTTCATTTCCTTGTCAAATCGCTTTCTGTCTTGCTTCACAAAGGGCAATTTATAGATAAGACGGAAGAGAAGGTTACCAATCAGCAAGAATAAAAATGAAGGAACAACTGTCATAAGTCGCTTCATAAGATTCCAGAACTGTTTACTCTTAACTTTACCAGCTGACTTCCAGTCAATTTCATGACGATTCTTCAAGATATGAGCTAATTCTGCACTCCTATTTATGAAACGTTCTCTATCATCTATCAAGCCTCTTATCAACCGGAAAAGATTTCTAAGTGGTTCTCTCACAACTTTTATTCCCTGGTAACCCAGATAGCCTACAAAACTAACTAGGAGGAGAGCATTGAACTTATTGACTTTGGCTAATTGAATAAGCGTGTAATAAATGGCCTCTATCCAACTATACATACCGTTCACCTCTGATTTCTTCTAAGAAACGCTTGATTTTCTCACCGTAGAAACTTGAAAAGAGGAATATTTTAAATTGTAATTGAGGTGATACAAGCTGGTATCTTTCCAGATAGGAATTTATCCCCTGCTCAATTCCTAATTGAACGGTATAGCGATGACAACTTCTCCCCTGTTTCAGATAGTTTTCCACCTGAAGAGACTCAGCTATCAATTCATCTGATTGTTCATCTGTTTGTTTTCTTGCCATAGCAATTATCCTTTCTGATGTGATTTTGAATACACTATTAGTTTAAGGGATAATTGCTTTTTCTGCGTTAAGCGGACAAGTTAGGGAGTGGTGCAAAAGTTATATAACTTTTTGTACATAATAAAAACCCCCGACTAAAAGCCGAGGACAGTTCGAGAATTTTTCATCGGAATACTTTGGCGTCTTTCGATGACTATAGTAGCACTTATCGTAGAGGATAGCAAATATAAAAAAGAGCTATGAGATAGCCTCGTAGCTCTTTGCCTATGATGGATACACAAAGATATAGTAATAATCGTACATTCTATACTATTTTTAACAATTCTTTCTAAATTTATCTTCATTAACCAAAAACAATACGTAAAACATACTCAGTTAATTCGTCATAACGCCCTTTAATAATATCCATAGCTTCCTTGTCCGTCAGTCGTCACGTTCTTCTCTTTTTTATTGCTCGACAAAAAATATCTCATAAAATACCAAAACCAATATATTCCAAATACACCAGACATAAAAATTCTGACAAATGAAAATAGTGAGTCTTGCATATTTGGAAACATAAATAGTTTTAAAACAACGTAAAGCCAAGCTACACCATACCAAATCAATACGGTTGTAAATAATAAAGATGACATTCCAGATATAAATACAGCAAGAACCACCTTTTGCCACATACTCTTAAGCATATATTATCTCCTTACTCCTCATAATTTCCTAGTTCATGCCAACTGCGGTAGGTTCTAAACGATAGGATGGGCTTGAGCTCTTTGTCAAACCGCTTACGGCCTCGACGTAAAAACGGCAGTCGCAAGCCAAGCCGTATCACTAGGTTTGAGACAAAAAGGAGACTGGCCACAGGGAACCAGCTGAAGAAATGCTGGACTTCCCTTAATATGGTCTTTGTGATACCTGACTTTTTAAGTGCTTTAAGCGACGTTTTTCCTTGTGTACATTTGGTCTGTAGGAACTCTTTCCACTCACCGCTCTTGATTTGCCTCAGAATGGTCAGGAGATCCTTCGTTTTATCCTTGCTGGTGGAATAGACTAAGTAGGCGATTAAAGCGACGAGAGCGAGACCTGTAAGCCAATTACTAAAGATAAAACGAACAAGGGCGGCCAGAAATTGGCTAAGGACATCAATCATAGGCCATCACCTCATTTCTGCCTTCCAAAAAGCGCTTGAGCTTACGCCCACAAAGGCTAGAATAGACGAATACGGCAAATTGTTCTTTGGTACTTGTCGCCTGATAACGCTCCAGATAGCTTCTAGCTTCCTGATGCGTGTCTTGTTGTAAGAGAGAGGATGTATCCTTACGACTCTGTTTCAGCGCACAATCAAGCGTTCGTGAGTCTGCTAAGAGATCATCCATATAAGCAGATAACTGCAACATAATAACCTCCTTTTTCTAGTAATAATTCTAGTGTAAGGGATAATCAAAAATCGTGCCCAAACATGACAAAAGCAAAAAAGAGCCCTAAATGGACTCTTTGAAATTTATCGAAAACTTCTTAAGCGAAAGGATCACCAGCATCTAAAGGCTCATAATTCCCAGCTGGAAAGGTCTCAGGTTGGCTTGTTGCTTGACCAGTTGTTTCAGCGTAGGTCACTTCTTGCGCAATCGGGTCTTGAGGGACAGCGCCAGTGTTTGCCATTTGAGGAGTGCTTTGAGACTGACGTCTGCGATCACTAGCAGCCTTATCCTCTAAGAAAGTGATGCCATCATAAGGACTTGGGGCGATATAGGTATAGGTGCGACGTTGCCCGTGTTTATCGGTATAGGGACGTTGGATAATCTCCCCCTTAACAAGGATCGGTGAACCGATAGAGAGACTCCTAGACATAAAGTCAGCTTGAGATCCGTATAGCTGGATAGGGAAAAAGGTTGGGAGTGGACGGCCATCGTCACCCTGCTGGGAAGAATCACAGACAAAATTAAATTTAAAGGTTGTCGTCCCCTTGTTCGTACGTCCTAGGGCATCATCTGCGATGGCAGCTACCCGACCGTTAGCGATAAATGTTTGCATAAGATAAACTCCTTTTATTTTACTGTATTGTAATTTCCTATCAAAATAACTATTTTACTTCTGTTTGTCGCTTAATTTGAAATAACCCAGATTCTTGCCATTTTGTCCTCCCTGTTTTGCCTAACCTTATTGTCCTAACTAATTTGCTATCCTTGTCTATATAGACACCACATCAATTATAGAGCTTTCATTTATTCCCTTTATGTTTTTTAGTTCATCAATAGTCATAGAAGATATATCTCCTAAAGTATTCTTGCCTGCTCTCTTCAAACAATTATACGTTCTAACAGATAGCTCTATATCTTCAATCGGTGTTTCTAGGTATGTTTCTGATAAAGCACCACAATCATCATCAAGACATGGCGTAATCCAATTACATCCACATCGTCTACAAATTCCTGTTTCCATGTTTTTTCTCCTCATCTGCTAAGGCTTGTTCATATGCTTTCCAGAAATCATTTAGCTTGCCACTTATTGGCAATTCTCCGTAATTGATGTAACATTGAATCGCTTCATCCAAATTAGTAGAATTAGTTCCTGCAAATGGTACTGTTTCTAGATCGACTGCTGTATTGTTAAGTATAGATGATTTTAGTCGATCCAATAGGATAACTCTGCTTCTCGCATTTTTTAAAGTTTGTAAGAATACTTTTCTTTCTGTAATAGGCATATCAGTCTGTCTCCTCTCTTTCTTTTTAAACAACTTCAGATAGATATACTTATCCTAATCATGGCTACTTCTTTAACAGTGTTTTTCCGTCAATAATATCTTTAAGGTTTTCTTTCACCAACAACGTATCACGATACATTTTCTCATACTTACTTTTGTTCATTATAGCTCCTATTCTTCTCTCTTAACTACTGCTCTATCAGCAAGTTTAAGAGGGATGAGCTTGAAGAACGATTTCGTTAGGTCTAGGAATATCCTGGGTATTTAAAAATTGTTTTCTTTACGCTTAGCAAAACCAAGCATACCTAGTGCAGTAGTTAGAATAACTGCACCTGCTGTAGCAATAGCTGATGTTGATTTTTCACCAGTGTGTGGAAGAATCCCTACTTCTTTTATGCGCTGTTTTTTGAAAGGAGATGATATCGCCTTTACTGTCATATCAACTGATAATTTATTTTGATTCTCTGTGGCATTTGAACTACTGCTAGATTTGTCCAGAACATTTGATAAACCATCCCTATCAATCTGATTTTTGTGCTCAGTCGGATTATCAACTACCACATATCCATCTGGTAGTTCATCTTGACTAGGAGCTACTAGAGGGATTGCTGTGCTTATTTCTGACAACTCTCCAGTAGCTGGATTGACACTATAGGTTGTTGAAATGCGCAGTCCATCTGTTTCACTAACTTGCGGACGAGTTCCAATATGAATGATACGTGGTGCTCCTTCTGTCAACACTCTGCCAGTCACGTCCTCTACATGTGCTTCACCACTTTGAATGACTTGAATAGCCCCCTTTGCAAGACTATCATCACCAACATAATTTGTAACAATAGGTAATACGACATTTTCACCAGTCCCTACTTCAATAATATGTGGTTCCATTTCCTCACGTGCTTCGGTGATACTTGAGGATAGATTGCCATCTGGCAAAAGTTTATAAGATGTGGTTGTCGTTACGTTACCTTCTTTACCCTCTTGTAGAGTTGTTCGTTGACCTCTTGGAACTTTGGCATTTTCACGAACTTTTTCAACAATAGGGATAATGGTTGACGATACAACAGCCTTGGTACCAACTGAAACAACTTTATCTACTGGCTGTTTAGAGATGGCTTCACTTGTGGTATATTTTCCAGTATGTACGCCATTGTGACGTTTGTAGGTGGTGATGATATTTTTGGTTCCATTTTCACCTTGAGTAATGATCGTATGCACACCCGCTTCTACAGTTTCGTCTGATACGTAGCGAGTGTTGTATGGGATATTCTGAGAACTTTCTACCACTTCATCTGTATTAGTGTTTTTATAGGCTGTTCCTGGAATAGTTTCAATATTGTTATCAACTGCATTTTTCCATTGTTGGTAGGTAATTGATTGGCTTTCGTTTTTAGTAACTTTATCTTTATTGGTCTCGTTCAAAGTTTCCTCTTTAGGAGACTCTTTAGTGAGGTAAAGGTAAGTAGCTACTCGACGATTATCAACAAAGGAACCAACAATACTCTGCTTGCCATCATCTGCTTTAGTGTACCCACGTGTTGACCCACCACCATCTAGTAGGAATGCTAATTTGATCTTATCTAGTCCAATTTGCTGTACATAATCAACAATGTCATTGTGAGAATAACCTGTCTTATGTGACGTATGACCATTGATGATAACAATTTCTTGTTTCCCATCCTTATACTCAATAAAAATCGTTCGTCCATTTTTCTCATTAGGGTCACCCTGCCACCTACTATCTTTACCGAAGGATGGTTCAAGTTTCCCATTAGTAACGAAGGCACCAAATGCCCCAGTATTCCAACCGTTTTCACCTTGCAGCTCAAACACCTGGTTAATGCTAGTGTTGTTTAGAGTAGTTGCTGCTACATGACCATTGCCATCTGAGTACAAGATACCTGTTTTACCCGCATTAATCTCTTTTTGACTCCAAGCATTATCCGCATTCTCCAGCTGCCAGAAACCACCTGAAACGATGACAGGAATTTGGCGTTTGGTTGCCTCTTCTGAAATAGCCTCCTTATTCCAAATCGGGAATTGATCATCTTTAATTTGGTTGACAGCCTTTTCTAGGTGATAAGGACCATTGCCGTCCCAAGTAATAGTTCTAATGGTTAGCCCATTTTGTTGCTTGTCCGTTACTTTAATAGCATGGTCAATCGTGAAGACATCATCCGATTCTACTTCGTGAACCACACCACTTAAATGTTTATCTTGGTCTATGTTTTGAACAGCTGATGACGTATTCTCATTTTCAGTGTATGTCTCATTAGCCTCACTTGATACTGGCTGTATGTCATTACTTACTTGTTTATCTTGGTCTACGTTTTGAACAGCTGATGACGTCTTCTCATTTTCAGTGTATGTCTTATTAGCCTCACTTGATGCTGGCTGCATGTCATTACTTACTTGTGCTGTATCAGTTGTTTGTGTATTATCTTGCGTATGGTCTGTCACGACGGCTAAGCCATTTGAGCCGTCTGTGGCTGTTACCTCATCCGCCGAAACATTTCCAGCTGAGAAGGCCAAGGCTCCAGCTAGTGCGATCCCACAGACGAGACCGTAAGCCTTTGATTTCCTAAAGTACCTAATTTGAATTAAGACAGAATAGTATTTTTGCCCTCCTTGTTTAATATCCATTTTTTCTCCTTTATGTGATATAAGTGGCTTTTTCAGCCTACAACAAGCCAAGGGCTCGAACCCTGTTAAGCACCGACTGCACTTGTTACTAACTTACTAACTGATATATTTAGCAACCGCTCTAATTGTCTTTAACATATCAATCAAGTGAGTAAATTTAACAGGGAAGGAATGTCTATTTTTTACATTTTCAAATGTTCCTTCCCAAAGCCATACCAGGGAGCGAATCCTGATATAGCAAACCCAGTAGTTCAATACCAAGTTTTTGTTTTGCCTAATCAAGTCTTACGTCTTATCAAATTTAACTTGATTAGGCAAGATGAGACTTTAGTCTATGTCTTCTGTTTTCTTACGACGTACTGAACCAAGTAAACCACCAAGACCTAGCACAATCGCACCAAGACCTGCAAGTCCCACAGAAGCGATTTCACCTGTATGTGGGAGTTGTGCTTTCTGTGGTTGTTGTGACTGAGTTGGTGTCTCAGGTGTTGGATTTTCAGGTGTGTGAGTGGTCACTTTTGCGACCATTTCTTTACCATTGACCGTGTTGATAAAGGTATTTTCAACTTCTCCAGCTGCAATACGCTCAACCTCGATATAAAAATCAGCGTCAAATGTCCCTTCAACCCCTAGTGAATTAAGGAACTCTTTATCAATGGTGTAAGCCCACTCACCTTTTTCAGCGTCCCAAGTGACTTTAATAATCTTATTGATAAAGTCACTGTTAGTGCCTTGGTCGAAGTTAAAGACAAATTGATACTCTGTCCCTTTGGCAATTTTATCGCCTGCTTTAATCACTTGACCGTCTTTAGTGGTCACATCATATGGCAAGGTCATGTCTTCTTTAGCGGTATACTCTGTACCTGTGATGACACCTTTCCAGTTGCCTGTATAACGATCATGAGCGGTATCGAGTTTATCAAGACCATCATATTGCCATAAAGTCTCATGGTGTTTACCAACGGTCACCCCATCAAGAAGATAATGGATATAGTCACCAATTTTCACTTCTTGACCGTCAAGGACTTTTGTTTCGTCCTTAGCATCCAAAGCGTGCTTCTCAGGCTGCACGATTGGGATGGCATTTACGACAAGGTTTGAAACATAAGGATTTCCAAAATCGATTTGTTGGAAATCGTTCTCAACCTTTTCACCGTCACCAACTGTAAGTGTCGCTGGAAGATTGATTGTGATGTTTCTATTCTTCGACACATAGTCCGAATAGAACTTCACTGGGTCTTTAGCAACCCACAAGTAAAACTCACCTTTTGGCTCAAGTCCTGCTTGTTTGAGGAAGTTTGAAACGGCTTCTGTACGTCCTTTGTCAGACAAAACATGGTACATATCAAAGAGTGCTTTCACGTCCTTATTTTGTCTATCTTTGATAGTAATATTGTCAACATCAACCGTAAACGCACCATCTTGCACGTCATCCAAAATACCAAATCCTTTAGCAATCGCCTCTTTAGACGCTGTAAGGCTGCTGTATGGGCTGTAATCCGTGGTTAGTCCATAGTTGACATGTTTATCAAAGATAGTAGCCCCGTCAATGTCAGCACCTGAGTTGTCAGTGACAGTCTTGGTTGGTTTTGGTTTATCAGGGGTCTTATAGGTTACTGTGTTTGAGTAGACGCTATAATCACCTGTCTTGACGTTGTAGGTGTTCTTATAGAATCCTTTATCATACTGAGGTGTCACATAAAGGACAGGTGCTTCAATAAACTTCCCTTGATAGACATAGCTAAACGTGTAAGTGTTTGAGGCTTCATCAAAGTTAGCTGTCGTCCAGCCTTTGGCTTTAGCTTCTTCAAGCGCACGTCCGCTATCAGACCCAACGCCACCATCAAGCGGATCGGTGATTGTCACTGTATCACCTACTTTAATGTTGGCTAGGACATTTTCATAAGACAGCTTGTGTTCTTGCAAGTCACCCTTGGCAACTGTCAAGCTATTTGTATTTGCCCCGTCACTATTAGTTTGTGTTTTGAGTACAGTTGGTTTGTACTGCAACTTATAATCATGATAGCTTGCTTTGATAATCTGATTTCGTGTTTCAGATACCGTTGTTAAGCTCAAGGTTGGCTTTTCAGGATTAGTAGCTTTAACCAGCTCAGCCGATACAGGGGCAACTGTAACAGGGTCAACATTTGTTTTAGTCAAATTAGCGGAAATACCAGGCTGTGACACAGGTGAAACGACACGGGTGTTAGTCGCAAACCAATAGGTCTGTCCTCTCGAATCTTCGGGCCCGTCCCACTGGATAAACTCTGTATTAAAAGCAGACCCTGATGTGAAGTATCCAATAGTAGCTCCCTTATATTGACTAGGTGAGCTTGATGTATCCCAATCAGCACCTACATCTTGAGGACGGTTATAGTTGGAAGCATAAGCGTAGCCATCGTCATGCACAGTGACCGTAGAACCATTGATTTCTACCATACGACCGTTCACAGCTTTAGCTCCCTCACGTCCGATAGGGTTATTATTAAGTGATGAGTAAGTGATGGCGATAGGTGCTTTTTCTGACGCTGTAAACGCAACTTCTTGTCCGTTGACATTGTAGTAGTACGTATCGGTTACAGAAAAGTTCATGTAGTCTTTATTATCATCAAGTCCGTTATTACGAGAAACTACAAATCCTTCTGTCGGGTCGTTCAAAACATAGACATTAACAAGACCCGTCGCCCCGTTTTGGATAATTCGAAACTCACGGTGAATACGAGTGATGTTACGCACTTGTCCGTCAGCTGTGGTAGCGGTAATACCCTGTAAGTCATGGTAATCAAGCGAAGTAGACCAACCAGCCCCAACGTCGGAGTATTTCAAGACACCTGTTGAATCCAAGATACGAGCATATCCTGATGTCCCACTTGTTGTCCCAATATAGGCCGTTGAGGTAACTTGTGCCCCAGCAGCACTAGAATTAACACGGGCTTGTGGATTAGGACGATCAAAATCAAGAGCTTGGAGGACAACTTCTTTGGTATAGCCTTCAGTGCCTGTCTTACTTTGTAAGTCTTGATACTGAGCCTGCCACTGTGCCTGTTTGTCTTTTGCTTGGCTATATGCTGCTTGGTTTTGCTGGGCGATAACTTGAGCTTCTTGAGTTGTTTTTACAGTCTGCGTACTGTAATTAACAGTTGCACCGATACCTGACAACTCCTTGCCTTTACTATCTGCGTCTTGATTGACTTGGTTGCTTGTGTTTTGTAATTCTTCATAAGCACGTAAGACAGCACGATTAACCTCGACCTTATCGTTAGCAGCTTGAATGGCTGCTTGGTTACGAGCGTTGAGGGCTTCAACTTCTTCAACTGTATTGACGACTTGGTCTTTGACCGTCACGGTCACAGATTTGTTTTTAAGGTCAGTGATAGCCCCATCTAGGGCTTGATTGACCTCATTAGCACGAGCTACCGTATCTTGGTAGCGCTTGAAGGCTGCCACATAGCTGTCTGTATTGCGTTTGTTTTCAGACAACTGTTCTTGAGCGATTTTTTTCGCTTGTTGGTTGGCTTGCGCTGTGCCATCCGTAGCTGTTGAGTTATTGTTAGACACAGTAACGGTCGTTTCAGATCCGTGGTCTTGGACCTGTTGAGACACGTAATCATTGTTGGCTTTGATAGCCGTTTGAGCGTCGTTGTAAGCTGTGTTATTAGCTTTCTGTGTCGCTTGTGCTTGTTTGATAGTGGCTACCTGTTGAGCTTGGTCTTGTGCAATCTCAGCCTTGGCTTGATTGAGGCCTGCCGTATTGGTTGGTGTGCCTTTATCTTGTTTAGCATCTTGAGCGACTTCTACCCCTGCTTGCTTGGCGTCATCTACCGCTGTTTTGACAGATGAGTTATCAACCGCTACTTCTTGAGCAGCTGTTGATGTGTTTGCTTGGTCTGCATAGCTATTATTAGCTTTGCTTGACGCAGGCTGCACGTTAGCCTGTTCCGTGCTTGGTTGGCTATCTGTTGGTGTTGTCACCTCATCCGCCGAAACATTTCTAGCTGAGAAGACGAGTGCTCCTGCCAGTGCAATACCGCAGACAAGTCCATACGCTTTAGATTTTCTAAAATACCCTTTACCTTGTTCTTTTAACGTCATTCTTTAAATACCCTTTCTATTGATTGATTATGCTTTCTTTTTATTTTTAAACGCCAAAGTTAGACCACCTACTGCAGTCATAGCTCCTAAAATACCAAGAGCTACTGTATTTTTGTCCCCTGTGTGAGGAAGCGTCACAGTTGAGCCATCTTCTTTAGTGACCGTGATAGTCTTGTCAGCATTAGTCTTAGCGCCGATCGCTTCAGGACTTGTTACTGTGCCATCTGATAAGATCACTTGACCATCACGTGTTGAAACAATTTGAGCGCCTGTATTGGTACGTACTGGATTTTGAGAGGTCACGTCTTGCACAGTTTGACCTGTTGAAGTTGAAGTAGTTCCAATTTGAGACTTCCCTTGTTCGTTTGCCTCGTCTGTTGTTTTTGGCTTTTCAGCTGGGACACCGTCAAGGCTTTCAGCGTTATCCTTACCTTGTGGTTTGTCTGTAGTTGATGATGTATCTGGTGTTACTGGTTTATCAGTTGGTACGCCATCTAAGCTCCCAGCATTGTCTTTACCTTGCGGTTTATCTGAAGTTGTTGGATCAACTGGAGTAACTGAAGGCTCTGTTGGCTGAACTGCTGGAGCTTCTGTTTCTGTTGAAACGCTAGGTGCTGTTGGCTGAACTGCTGGAGCCTCTGTTTCTGCTGGAGTTACAACTTCAGTTGAAGGCGCTGAAGGATCGACTGGTGTTACTTCATCAGCTGATACGAAGCCTGCTTGTGCTAATGCGAGTGTTGATAAGGCAAGAGCTGATAACAATTGTTTCTTTTTCATGTTGTTTTTTCCTTTTCTTTATTTAATATAGTCTGCTTCTTTAGGTTCAGTTGTCACAACAAAACCGTATTTTGCAGTATCAGATTTTTTAACAGTAAAACTTAGACGAATACTTGAAGCCTTTTCACCATCTTTTACAGATAAGACATAGGTAGGCGTGTATTCTTTCGTTTTTGAGTCATATGTCATCTTCTCTAGAATGACTGATTGCAAGGTTCCCTCTTTAGGTGCCGTGTATTTGGCATCTCCATCTGAGAGATACTTTGATAAGGCTTCTTTATTACCTGAGTAATAAGTCTGTAAAAAGTAGCGATTAAAGACATCTACCTGATGTTCCTTATTGATTAGAGAGTTTGTATTTTTTAACTCTTGATAAAGATAAGTGACCTGCTCAGATTGTTTTGATAGCTGAGCAAATACTGCCATAGACGAGATAATTCCTCCCGCTGCTAAAACACCTAAAATTCCCAATAAAACATACACTTTTTTCAAAGAAGACTCTTTGACACTTGGTGCTGCCACTTGTTGAATAGGGGCTACAGACATTGTAGAGGCATATTTCCGTGTTGGTATTGCAGGTGATACTTGTTCCCCTTCTACTGGAAATAGAGGCAAGCTTGATTCTTGAATTCCTAAGCTGACCTTGTAAGCTGGGTAAATCTGATTCACAAAATACTCACGCTTTTCAGTGTAAGTATATGACTGAAATTCAGGCTCGATCAAAATCGCTTGAATTAAAGGCAATAGAAGATTTTGATAGTTTGCATCAATAACAAATGGAATAGCAAATACTTCTCCCTCTGAAATAGCTACTTTGCCTTCCAGATGACAGATTGCAACCCTGTTTAATTGCATGTGCCCATAAGCATCTTTTAAAGCTTGAAATAGCAACTCTGCTTGATGAAAGGTCACATAAGGTAACGATTCTTCAATCGTATGATCAAAGTCCATATACTGTTGATCTAGTCCCTCAATAATACCGAGCAACTCACTATCATCATCTGGAGATTTACCATCTTCCCAAGTTACCTCAAGAAAGAGATCATCCGTTACCAAGCATTTATTGCTTTTCTTAAAAGGGATAAATGCCATAGTAACCACCTTAACCTTTCACAAAGGTAAAGCCCCATTCAACAATACTTGGACCAGCAGAAACAGCAATAATTGCCACTGCGATTGCTACCCAGTGTTTTTTGATTGCAGCTTTAACTTCACGACCACCGAAACCGTAGATTAAACCAGTGACAACAACGGCTAATCCCAAAGTTACAATACCAATTCCTTGAACTTTAGAAATACCTTGTTGAGCTAGTGCATCTGTTTTGGCAAAAGGATCATCCGCATAGACGGTATTCGTCAGGACTCCTGATAAAAAGAGCGATAAACTAAGCAAATACCCTTTGCTTTTAGTCCTCACTTCACTGATAAAATTTGTCAACTTGTTCTTCATAGAAGACCTCCTTTATTTTATTGACATTATTAGTGTAAGGGATAATGAAAATTCGTGCGTTAAGCGGACAAGTCACAGGAAAAAACTTTTTTCAGCTGAAAAAAGAATCCATTTCTCCTTCAACATCCAATTGAATTTGTCTTAAATCTTTTCTGTGTTGCCCATCTGGTGCCTTTCCTTCGACCCATAAATGAACATTATAGGTTTGTGTCCTCTTATCCAATGTTAAACTTTTGGCTGAGATAGGCGCTAACACTTTTCGTTTAATTAAACGCTCTAAAGGACGTGCACCATTTTTTACGTCAGTACCGACATCAGAGAGATACTGAATTAAACTAGGCTCATACGACAGCGTTAAATTTTGTCGCTTCATTCGATCTGAAATTTTTGAGAGGTTCTTCTCTGCAATTTCCTCAATAACATTTCTCTCTAAGAGGTTGAAGATAATTTTATTTTCAATCCGATTAAGAAATTCTGGACGGAACTCATTTTGTAACTCACTATCCATAGACTTTTCAAATTGTTGCCTATCACGATTAGTCAGCTCTTTAAAGTTTCCTTTCAATTCCCATTTATTGATAATCTTTTTAGCTCCAATATTGGTGGTCATGATGACAATAACATTCTTAAAACTAATCAAGCGACCAGAGCTGTCGGTTAAGCGACCATCATCTAACACCTGCAAGAATAAGTCCATTACCTCACTGTGAGCCTTTTCAACTTCATCCAGTAACAGGACAGAATAAGGTTTTCGTTTGACACCCTCAGTTAGCTGTCCTTTTGTTCTCGTTTCACGATTACCGATAAGCTTAGAAACATCCTCTTTTTTCTTAAACTCAGACATATCAAGACGAATCATAGCATCTTCATCATCGAATAGGGCTTCAGCAATTGCCTTAGCTAATTCTGTCTTACCAACTCCAGTTGGCCCCAAAAAGAGAAATGAAGAAATAGGCTTATTTTCATCCTGTAAGCCTGCCTGAGCAATAGTTACCGCATCTACAACGGCCTCAATGGCATCTTCTTGTCCTTTGACTCGATCCATCAACTTTTCTCTGAAGCCATCTAAGCGCTCCTGATCTCCTTTCAGAATCGTTGTCACAGGTATCCCTGTTTTATCTTTTAAAACCTGTGCTATATTTTCATCAGAAACACTGTCTTTACCAATAACTGATGCAATCGTAGAAGCTTCATCAATTAAATCAAAAGCTTTATCTGGTAAAAAACGGTCTGTAATATAGCGAACAGACAAACGGACTGCCTGGCGAACGGCTTCTGAGGAAATTTGAATCCCATGAAAATTCTCATAAATCCCTTTTGCCTGATCAATAATGGTTATAGCTTGAGGAATCATTGGCTCTTCAACCATAACTGGTTGCATCCGACGTTCCAGAGCCCTATCGGTTTCAACATAATCATGGAACTCATCTAAAGTAGTTGCTCCAATCAACTGAATATCTCCACGGGCTAAAACTGGCTTAATCACATTTCCTGCATCAAGGGCTTGTCCCGCCTGCCCACCTGCACCAACAATAGTATGAAATTCATCTACAAAGAGCAGATTATGCCCACGTGTGGCCACCATCTCTTCAATGATTTTCTTAAATTTAGCAATAAAGCCACCATCATCTTCACTCATCAGGCTAGAAAGTTCCAGAGAACGAACCGTTAAACCTTTTAAAGACTCCGGAACTTGCTCACGTACAATAGCAAGTGTTAGGCCTTCCACAATTGCTGTTTTCCCAACGCCAGCTTCTCCTACCAAAATAGGATTATTCTTAGTTCGTCTGAGAAGAGAGATAATGACTGCTTGTACTTCCTTATCACGGCCATAGATTTGGTAGTCATCTGATTTTTTAGCAACTTTAGCTGTTAGATTATCAGTGTATTTATCGAGATAGGGGGTCTTCAATTCATCTTCCACTTCAATCACTCCTTTCCTTTGCAGCAGCAACCTGGTTCACCAACTTTTCTTTTATGGCATCGACAAACTCACGTGGGTTAATCTTACCCTCACCAATTTGAGAGAGAAACAACTCCCATCCTCCTGTCGTTTCAGGACTAGCAAATTCATTATCACAAAGGTAATGAATCAAGAGATAGGCTTTATTTGTTGGGAATAGCTGACCTGTCTTTTTATCTTTGGTCACATAACCTCTATCCTGAATTGTTTTTAGCATAGCAGCTCTGGTTGCCTGCGTGCCTAATCCATACTTCGGCAAAATCTCACTAATCAGTTGACTCTCAGTAATTCTCTTAGGAGGTTTTGTCAATCCTTCAACAATTATTGCTTTGGTTTCAATCTGATCTCCTACACGATAATCTGGTAACTCAACGTCTCCTTTTAGTTTTTGCTGACTATATGCAGCCCATCCCAAGTCAACCATTTGTCGACCTGTCGTTTTGAAAACCAATCTCTGGTTTTCTACTTCAACTGTCGTTGTTAAATAACGACAATCTGCCGCAAACATCAGAAGAGTTCTACGGACAACTGCTTCATAAATCAACCGCTCATCTGGTTTCAAAGTCACTAGATTAGGGATATTTTCAGTTGGTATAAGGGCGTAGTGACTTGTCTTAGCCACTTTTTCAGGGGCAACGTAATTTTCCCTTGGTTCTAAATTAATTGGCTCAAAAGTACAATTAATAACCTCTTGGTAGCTCTTCAAGTGGCTTTTCAGATAATCAAATTCATCTTCAGTGATAAAGCGAGTATCTGTTCTAGGATAAGAAAGGTACTTTTTCAAATAGAGATTTTCGATCAAATTTTCTGTTTTAGCAGAATCAAATCCCCACTGTTTAGCTGCCAATCCTTGAATATCCGATAAATTAAATAAATGGGGTGCAGCTCTTTGATTTTCTTCTGTTTCAACTGAAGAGATTGTAGAGACTTGTTGAAGTTGTCTTGAAGTTGATAGGACAATCTCGCTGTCAGAATATTTTTCTTTATTTGAAAAGATAATCCCTAAATCTTTATCTTCTAAACGAAGCTTCCAATACGTTTCCGGTCTGAAATTTTGAATAGATAGGTCATTTTCACAGATTAAACGAACTCCAGGAGTTTGAACACGGCCAACTGATAAGCTATTCCCTTTTCCTTTTGGAAGACGTCCCTTATTTTGCAAGTCTAAAGTGACTAAAGGCGATAGATTCATACCGACTAGCCAGTCCGACTGTGCACGTGCTTCAGCTTCTAGATAATAATTATAGGTCTCTATCGGTTCCCTTAAATTTTGAAAGGCTTTCTGTAGTGCTCTTGTTGTCAATGAGTTGACCCATAAGCGTTTTGTGACCTTGTTCTTTCCTTCAGGAATATGGGATAAAATCGAGTAAGCAATCCGCTCACCTTCCCTATCAGAATCAGTACCAATAATCACCTGATCAGCTACCATCACTTCCTGATAAATCTGTTTAAAGGTATCTTTGGAAACTTTGTCTTGCTTTAGTGTTTGTTTAAACGATACATCGACCAAAGGCAATTTTCCCAAATCCCAATTGTCCTTCGGTAAGCCATATTCAAATAAATGTCCCTCCGCAGCAATCACATGAACTTCATCTGAAAAATAGGGTGTTTGTTTAATCATATGTACTTTTCCTTTTTTACTAGCTGTTCCCAAGCTCTCCGCATAAGCAGCAGCTTGTGTTTCTTTTTCAGCTAGAATAACTGTTACCATATTTTCTCTCCTTTCCTGTAGTAATTTCATCATAAGAGATAATGAAAATTTCTGCGTTAAGCGGACAAATACTAAAGCCTAATTCATTTAGTTAAAATTTGTTATATAATTTTTTGTGTATAAAAAAGGTACTCTCAATTGAGAATACCTTTTGTCTTAACGACTTGGCCCATTAATAGGGGCTTTAGAAAAATTTGGATTTTGTCCTCGAGTTTTCCCTAAATGATAAGGTTTAATATGAGATTCAATTTGCTTATGCATCTTAGAAACTGTTTTATGAATTCGTTTCAGAGAGGCAGCTAATTGTTTATCATCTAACCCTTGTAAATTATCTGTCCACTTAGCTATATAATTAATAGCCTTTTCAGATGTATCCAATCCAAAATGTTTTGAGAGCAAGTGACTGGTCATTTCAGCTTCAAGTTCTTTTTGGGCTTTAGGAAGTTCTTTATACTGATCTGATAGGTTCGGATTATGAAGGGTTGCGTGAGCTAGTTCATGAATTGTGGTTGCAATTTTTTCTCCAGACGTATTATCTGGATTAATAAGAATCAACTGTTCTTCTGGGAAAAAAGCACCTTTAGCATTTCCTAGAACATGAGCTTCATCTTTCATCATAGAAACACCAATACTTTCAGCATAATCACATAAGCCTTCAAGAACTTCTTTAGTCTTAACCTTATCCGTATCAAAGTTGTAATGACGGTTTGGCATAGCTTTTGGATAACTTTCTAGTTTCAAGGTTGTCTGTGACAACTCAAAAACTTTGTAAGTCGTGAATCTTGGCTGGCCAGTTCTAGGATCTCTCTTCTGGAATTGACGAACTGAAAGTTTACCATCTTTCACTAAAGCTTTCTCTTGTGGTGTCGCTTCTGATAGCTTCTTATATTTTGGATTTCCTTTATCATTTTTGACATGATTGCCATTCTCATCAATGACAGGAATCATACGCACCATTACTGGTCTAAACAATGTAATTTGAGACTTTTCTCCAGTCTTAACAGAAAGTCCTTGATGAACAACTTCTTTCGTTTCACCAGTTCTCTTGTTGGTGTACGTTGCTTTAGTTTGAATGACATCCTCTTTCTTAATGCCTAAAGCTTCTCCCATCGATTTCCACTGATCATAAGTCGCTACTGCATTTGCACCTTTCCATTGGTCTTGAATAAGTGCGACATTACGAGGAGAAAGCTGGGGGAACTTGCTCATAAATTCCATATATTCCATCAAGTCTTCAGGAGATTGTGTGTACTCACGAATTTTCTGGAAAGCTCTTTCACTAACATCATAAGCTGATGCCGTCTTATAATCAAACGGTTCTGCTGAAGAGATGTTCTCCTGAGTCCGCTGATCAGGTTGTGATCCGTTATTGTTAGTCAAAAAGGCATCTATTTCTTCTTGTTTATAAAGCCCTTCAGGTGAGTTTCCAACTCCAATTTGGGAAGCAAGTTTCTCCAGATCCTTTTTAATTTGAAAATCATTGCCCCAATCACTACCGTAAGCTAAATAACCAAGTTTATGTTCTCCCTGAATAAGTGCTAATGCCCAAGGTGCTTGAATATCCGATAACTGATCAATTTTTACTGGACTATGAACAGCTAATTCTAATTGATAATCACGGCCAAAATTTTCTTGGTTGGTGTAAAGCATCTGGCCATCAGATTGAGGGGTGCCAATTAAATCACCTTCCATTGATAAATTCTCTTGAATTTGGGGAATGGAAGATACTAGAATCTTAGTAGCATCTTCAGCCATAATTTCTTCAACTCGCTTAGCTAATCCATTTTTTATACCTTGTTTAGGAGACTGAAAATCTTCTCTTGAAGCAGCTGCTTGGGGTATTTCTTGTGAAACTACTGTCTGTTCATTGGCTTCAGTTGCAATATCTTGATTAACTTCTTGATTTTCCAGCTGAGAAAGAACTACTTCATCAATGGCTGCTAACTCTGATTGACCATCTAAGCGACGATAGCCTAGACCAAGAAGACGTGAGACTGGTTCTGTTTCATCTCCAATATCATAGCGCACGCCTTCTTTAATCACTTGACCACCTGGAGCATAAATATCAAACTTAATTTTCGTAGGTGGTACATAATTATCTAGGTTTTCAGCATTTACTTGAGCAATACTCTCTTGATGCGCCTGATAAACTTCCTGATTAGCTTTGTAGAGCTCTGTGACAAAGTCTTGATAAGAAGCCAAGCTTGACTCTTCAAATGGCAATTGTGGGCCTTCTGGCCACTTTTCAGCCCACTGTAAGCGGATATGATAGTTTTCGTTATAAATCCGATCCTGTGCCCATTCTTTATAGAAATTAGAATCTTTATCAACTAGTTCCAACTGTTCAGCAGTACCCACAATTGCACTAAAATTACCTTCATGAGTATCAGAAAGTTCATAGTAACGCTTCCATGCTTCTTTCGACTCTTCTGGAATCTGTGTTCCTAATTTTCTAGGGTCTCCTACATTATACGCAGCATCTAATACTTGTGTGAACTGTTTAGCTGATAGAACATCTATTTGAGTTGATTCAAAATCTACATCAGACTCTTCATATTGCTTATTCTGTAAAATGGATAGAATTTCCTGACCACCATCTTTGACATATTCCTCGTTGATTGCAATTTGTTCAATAACACCTTCGCGTTTACGGAAAATACCAATAATTTCATTTCTGCGCACAGCTTCTAACTCATTCTCTAAAATCTCTCTAGATTTGAATATAGAAGCCGGCACAGTCCCATTTTCATCTGTAGCTTTAAAAAGCACCATAATATCTTTATCTCTGCTTTTGATTAAACTATCAAATCTATCAGTATATCTGTCTATATTTTGAAGTTGATCAAAATAGAATGAGTCTGTTTGGAGTACTGCTTTTAATTCAGGTAAAACTTTAATTTTATCAAAAGCAGAATCCGAATTTGATATTCGAATATCATCAAAAGAAATCTCCCCACCTGCAGCGAGATCACTCAAAGTTTTTTCAGGAGATTGGTTTTTTCCAATAAATTTGAGCCCCGTGAGATGCATGAAATTCTTCTCTAAAAAATTAACTTGAACAATGTTTCCATCTGCTGTGAAATAGCTTATCTCGCTATTGGCAAGCTCTTTTTGATAATATTTAGCAGCCTCTTGAATTGTATCAGAAAACCGATTAAGCTTAGCTAATTTTGCCTTATCAACTGAATGATCTAATCGTGTATGCCTTGACTTAAAGCCATCTTTTATGGTAAAATTTAAGTAATGAGAGGATCTAGTAGGTCGACTGGTAACAGAGCGATCAAAGGTATCAGTTTCTGATACGGGTGTGGTGCTACCCTCAGCTTCGGGCTGTAAAGAACCCTTGTACTGAGACGTCCTCTCGTTTTTTTGTTGCTCTGAATTTAAAGCTACCTCTTGACGACTGTCAAGGGGCTTTTCTGTCTCCTCAGATGAAGAAATGATTTCCTGTCTTGGATTCACAATATCCTCTTCCGTTACTTCTGGAGTAATGATAATCGTCTCATCTCTTAACTGCTGGAGAATAGCCTCATAAGTTTCAGTAGAAACTTCAACCCTGCCATTCTTGCCATTAGATTTCGATTTTAGTGCATCGTTCCAATCCATTTTTTCCTGCCCATCTTTCAAGTTTGGTAAATCTTCCGTAACCACCGCTCCTTTTTCTCGCAGTGAATTGATAAAGTTTTGGCCTGCCTCATCATTATCAACCGCAAGAGTAATCCAATCTGCATGTTTTCCATCTATAAAGAAATTATTATCAATAGCCGTTTGTAATCCTTCAGCCAGTTGATCGTAGCTCCAGCGAAGTGGTCGACCTGAGATGTCAGACTGAAGTTGTGCTAAATGTCGCCCAATAACACCTTCCTTTAATCCATCCATGGAGATTAAGCGTACGTCCTGAAGATTATCTTTATTCAGTTCGTAGTATGACATTAGGTCAATAGCACTCTCTGCAAATATTAATCGATTAGGTTGACCAATATCCACATGCAAACCAGTAATACCATCTGAATTTCGGACAATATTCTTAGCATAACCACGTTCAGGCCATTTCTCCCAATTTTCTTCGATACCTTGCAGCGTAGCCCCTACAATTTCACCTGAGAAATCAAATGACTTAAAAACAACTACTGTCTCAATACTGCCATTAACCTTAGCATTAGCTTGGGCAAGGACTCCCTTTTCTAAGAAAAAATCAATCGTTTCATCAGAAAGGCCACGTTGGTCTTTTAGATAGATTCGAGCAGTTTCAAAAGGCTGTTCATAAGGTTCTAGGTAGTAAGAAAATGTTTCCTGCGCTCTTTCAACAGCTTTATATTCTTTAAAACTGCCATCATTTAAGTAATCAATAGCCTGATTAAAGTTCACTTCTTTCATTGTTTCAACAAGTGAAATGACATCTCCGCCTTGATGTCGTGAAAACCAATTCCACATATTTTTATCAGGCGAAATAACCATAGAATCATGTTCTTTCCATCGATAATCTCGTCCTGAACGCACCAATTCCATGTTCAGTTCACTAGCAACATTTAAAATATCACGAGAGCGAGCATATTCTACTCTCTCTCGACGGCCTTTTCCACGCGACGTAGGCTGTTGGGTATGTTCTTCTGGCATAAAAACTCCTTTCATTCACTAGAAACACTCATATTTTGGCTTATACGGTGTCGTCTCAGGCACAATAAACAGTTCTCTTGGTAATGAAACTAGATCACCTACTGAAAACTGCTCAAATGCTTCTGGATTATTTTGGTAGTCCAATTCCAATTCCAAATCACCATTTTTTCCTTGTCCAACAAAAAGAATATGTTTTTGAGTGTCATCAATGGCCTTGACTAGCCAATCAGTCTCAAAGTCAAATTCCTCTTCAGAAACGTTTGGAAATTGTAGCATTATCACCACCTCCTTCCTGTATTTACAGTTACTTATAGTCTAAGAGATAATGAAAATTCTTGCGTTAAGCGGACAAATCATAGGAGATTTTAAACTAAAAAAGCCATTGACAATCCATCAATGACTGATTAACGCTGAGCTTGCCTGCGCTCTTCTTGTTCTTCACGTTCATCACTTCTAGCACGTTCCATCAATGCTTTTTTACTTACTTGTTGAGAACGCTTGAGCGATGCCGTCAATTGTCGCATGAAGTCTGTATTCAACTTTGCAGGTCCTTGAGATTGTTGAAGTTGAGTTTTTTTAGTAACTTTTCGTTCTTGTAATTGCCTAGAAACTGTTTGAGTGATCTGATTTTGATTATCATTTGCCGGTTGCAGTTTCTCATATAAACGTTTTAACTCAGAGAATCCTTTAGCATTAGCTACTCTCATCTCCCTTATCGCTGCTTCATCCGATAACTGACTCATCTGATGATTCCTGTTGTTAATCTGATATTTCAACTGAAAAATAGAGATATGAGTCTGAAGTTCTTCCATGTAGGCTTGTTTTCGAGTTGGTGTCCCTTTCAAAAGCGTTAAAATATTATCATCTTGAATCTGATCAACCAATCCCAGCTCAGCCCGAAGCTGCCTAATAGGAAGCTGTATGGCACCAGCAGTGGCTTTTGAAACAGGAAGCGCAACACTATCTTCAAACTGCCTCTTCAATCGCTCTTTCAAGACTTTATCATCTTCTGAAAGCTTAAAATTAGGAATCAATTGTAGTTCAATTGCTTTTAATTCTTGCGTTAAAGATTGCTTTTTAAAGTCCACAAATGGCTGATCAGAAGCTAAGGGCTGTATCTGTTCTAGAAGTTTTTGACGTACCTGCAATTCTTTCTGACTAGCCTCTAGCATACTGAGTTTTAACGCATAACGAAAAGTCCCTAATTCACGACGTTCTATTTCAGAAAGTGTTGGTTTTGACTTAGCAGCATCTACCAACTCTTTTAACTCACTTGATGATAATAAGGACAAGTCTTTTAGGGTCAAGGTTTTTAGCTGAATATTTTCTGTTAGCTGACTGACATCATACACATAATCTGCCACAAACTCTGGCTGACCAATTCCCTTCCCATGATTATCATAAGCTTTATAGATTGGCTTTATAATTTCAAGAGGTTGTTCTCCTGTTTTTATAAAATAACCTAATTGTTGCCAAGAACTTTGACTTTTAATAACACTCGCTTCTGGCAACTGTTCCAAGATTTTCTTTTGGTTCAAGCTAGAAAAGTTTTTCAAATTTTTTTCCAGCTGAACATCGTGAATTTGGGGAGTAGCTTCTCTGAACGAGCGCAGAATGTTATTGCCCAAGCGCTCTCTTAGATCCATGACACGGCAAGCCAAATGATGTTCCAAATCGTATCCTTTTGATTCAGCCAAAGTCCGAATGGTTTTCCCATCGACTTTGCGGATTTTCTCATAGACTTGATTTTTTTCAGTGGAATAAACACCTTCATAAGTTTTAAGAAAGTCTCTGGTTTCTTGTAGAAATTCTTGATAGGCCGCACTACCTTCATTTTTCAAATAGGAGTCTAAGTACCGATCAAGAAAGAACTTACTAACCGCAAAATCCCTAGCATTCGATCCATAACGCCACTTTTTATTAAGGGGTAAGTGATTATAGGCTTGTTCCAAAAATTTTTTTTCAGCTGAAGAAGTAATCTTTTCTTCCTGGTAAACAGAGGTTATTAAATCTGCTTTAAGATTAGCTAGAATCTGTTCTTTTCTGAGAAGGTTTGATCGTGTTTCTTCTTTCAGTAAGCCGTGGTAAACACCACTTTTAAACCGATTGATTGTTTTCTGAGAGAAATTTCCCTTATACTCCATTCGGCCACGTGGACGATAAAATATTTTCTCACGGTTAGATTCCACTTCAGAAAGACCAAAATGTATATGGATATTGTCTGTGTTTAGATGAATATTTCCCCACCAAAATGCAGAATCTGAGAGACCCTCTTTCTGAATTAGGGTTGGCATCATATCACGCATGACAGCCTTGATTGCTTTTTGATCAACTTGGCCAGTTGCAACATCATACAATCCCTGTTCAGCAAGAAAAGCATTGTCAAAAGAAATGACACCCTGCCAAAGAAGAGAACCATTTTCATAAGCTGATTCCAACTTATTTTTGAGATCGGTTAATCGTCGTTTTTGGAGATAATCTGCTTCCTGAGTAAATACGGCGGTTAATTCTTCAGATTGTTTTTCGGTTGCATAGGAACGGTTCATATAATCAATGTATTCCCTAAAATTCAACTGAGTTTCAGGGACAGCTTCCTGAATACGAGTCATCTCGTCTTCAGTCAATCCTTCAATCATTTGCCTGTTTGTTTCTAAGGACAATTCTTCGTCAATTTTGACAGCTTCATCACGATTTGTATAATCCACATATTGACTATTAGCCTCTGTGTATTGAAGCATAAATGTAATATTAGGACTAGACGATAGATTCATCACTTATGCTCCTTTCTTAGTCAAAACAATCCATCTTTCCTTAATTGAACATAATCTTTCAATAGAGGTTGGAGTTCTTCAGGTTCTACTTTAAAATCTTGAAACCACGGTCCAGATTGAGAGACATGCAGCTCTTTTGGGGCTTCAATAAATTGCATAGGAACTAATAAAATATTTGGCTGATGCAATTCTGAGCCACTTTCACGTTCTAGAAATGCTACGATAAAATCTTGACTGCCATTTGTTCTAAATTGCCAATGTTGAGAATTTCCATTTTTCTTTTTATGTAAAGAACTATACTTCACATCAATCGTGAGACCATCAAACCAAAAATCATAGACAGGATTATTTTTCTTAAAATATTTATTAGCATCTGTTGCTTCTGGAACATATTTTTGAAAGAGTTCTTCTGCCATTCCTCCCAGTTTAGCTGTTCTAGAACCGTACTGAATTTTATCTTGAATTTTCAAGCAGCCGCTCTTAATTAATTTCAAATGGGCAATATGGGTTGGTAATCCTGATTGCTTTACTGCCTCGTGAAAATCTCCTGTTTCTAAATATATATCAACAATATCAGTCATCTCAATTTTCCTTAGTGTGAGTTCTTAATTGTTTGACCACGTGCCACATCTTCTTTAATAAGATCATCAATTCTAGCCATCAGTTCATGCTGGGATGGATCAAAACGAGAATGAACAGACTCTAAATCTTGAATATCAAAATCATTACCTTTTGTGATGGCATGAAAATTAGTCAATTCTAAATAAAGTAGTTGATCCATCTGACGACGAATAGATTTTAAAGTCCGTCCTTCATCCGAAGTGCCCAAATTTTTTTCCAGCCGAGACAGTCTTTCGGAAAATGGTTGTCTTTCTCCTGTTTCCAAAAAGAGTTTATGAAAGGCATGAATCACTTTAACTACTGTCGCTGAGTTGTTAGGACTTTGACGATTCAGACTTCCTCCCATTTCTTCTTCTAAATAACTTTTGATTTCAGTAAACTTCTGTAATGTCTCTTCGTTAAAATAGACGTTGATTCTTCTAGTCATTGCTTCTCCTTACTCTGATTTTTTTGTAGTTCCTGTCAGATAGTTAATGTCATATCCTGATTGAACATTAAAGATATAAACATCAAACGACACTGTTTCATCTTCTACACTCTGTGCTTCCATACGAATACCACGAGCAACTAATTCTACATTTTTAAAAATAGGCGTTACTCGATAACGAACGTGATGGTCTGTCTCTCTTATATAATTTGCGACTAAATTTTCATAGTAAACCATTGACGATTTTTCATCATCAAAGTTTGCATTAAGGGCACGTGTTCCTGTAAATAGGTTTTTTACATTAGCATTCTCACCACTTAGTTGAAATCCAATCAAGTGTGACCGATTATACAAATAATCTTGTTTTCCATTAAACAGGATTTTTTTATTTTTCCATCCAGTCGGTTTTACGGATGAAATATCTTCACGTTCATTTGTTGGCATCAACTCTTGGCCCAACATTGCTTCAGCAACACCAACACGATTCAAGAAATCTAGGTTACTGTATTTTTCCCATGAACCATTTTCTAGACTCAACTCCTCATCAGTAAATTGTGCTTTATCATTCACTACAATAACCTGATGTTTCCCATCAAACACCTTACCTTTCAATTCTTCATTTTGTGTCTGGTGAGCATTGCCTAAATCACCATTTTTTTCTTCAGGTGAATCCGAAATATTTAACTGACTAGCCAGATCATTTTGAGTAAATACACTTTTTAGAGATTGAAAATTTTGTGGCTGCACTAACAATATGACAATAAATAGAATACTGACTAATAAGAATTTGTTCTTTTTCATGGGCACCCTCCTGCCTCTCTTTCAGCAGCAAGCGCATCAACATCATCCATGAACCGCAACCAGTCTGTTGTTAGCTCTTCAACAATATCTTGTTTGGCACTGTAAGCTAATAACTTGATTTCATTTTTTAGCAACAGTTCCAATATCTGTGATTGTTGTTTTTTTATATCTGCCAGAGTTTCCGCAAACTTATTATCATATAAATCCAGTCCTCTATTTTCGACAATCCGTTGCAGTTGAGCAAGCATGAATTCATTAAAAGACGGATACTCATATTCTTCCGAAATCATATGTAACTGCGTAAATACTTTTTCAGGAACGTTACGGATAATAAAATTTTTAGTCACTACTTTCTACCTCTCCTTCATACTCAAGCCATCTCGAAATATGATCTGCATAGCGAGCCATTTTCGTTTCAAAATCAGATAATATATCTGTATGTTTTTCAGTCAATATTAAAACATGATCTGATGTCAATTTCATATTTTCTAAATACGCAAGATAGTTCGATTCAACTAAATTAAATTGACCTTTTTCTTTTTTTTCACGACACATAGCTAGTAAAAATTCATTAAATGATTTTGCTTTAGTTTCTCTTGCAAGAGCTTTTAAGTAATCTATCTCTTGAATAGATAGCCCTCGAATTTCAATCCTTGTTTGATGGCTTTTAGCCATTTTAGTTACCTCACTTTCTACAAAGAAGCAAAAAAGAAAACCTCAACCTCGCAACGTCACGAACCAATCTGGTTCTACTGTTGCGGTTTTTCCACACACAAACACACACTACTGCGGCTAATGCCTTCTGGGGTATGTTGTGTTAGAAAAGAGCATAAGGGAAACTGATATCACGTGCCGTGATATGTTGATAGTATCAACGTTTCCGTTACCGGTAATTTTCTCGGCTACGCCTACTTACACACACATAGGTTACACACCTAAACACACTGTATCTTTCAATCTACACACTTAGACACACTGTAACAGCCACAAACACACACAGTATTCAACTGTCAAAATGAGGTGATTATTCAGCTGGAATGGTGGGAAGTTTAACTATTTTGTACTCCTTCTTCTCGTTCTTTTTTGGCAGCTTCACGTCTTGCTTTTTCCTCTTCTTTGACAATGGTCAGTTCTGTTTTTAGATCATCAAGGATTGATTCATAAGACTGATTCTTGTCCTTTTTCAATTGAATCTGAACGTAAATTTTACCAATTTGTTTTTGAAGATTTTCTTCTGCTAGCTTCCGTTCATTCTCCAAAGAAGCAACTTTTTTCTTTGCCTCTTCAAGTTCCAAATCAATTTTTGTAAGATCTTTTTTTGCCATTTAATAGCCTCCTTCATTTAATAATTTTAGTATAAGGGATAATGAATTTTCTTGCATTAAGAGGACAAAGTAAAAACTCCCTAATATTAAAACTAGGGAGCATCACATGTTAAAAATCTTACTTCAGTACTCTTTCACCTGTCATAGTAAAAGCTGCTTTTCGGCTGAGTTTGAGTTTAATTAGGTTGTGGTAAAAGTCTGATTTCCCTTCCAAAATTCCGAAAGGATGAACCGTAAAGATTGGATAATAGATGGTATCATCGTCTATAAAAGTACGTTCAGTTTCTTTTCCAAATGAAGCTGCTTTATAACCAATAGCTGTTATCACTTCTCTGTTCAAAAAGCTCAGTTCTACAATATCTTGATATGGTTGTTTGATTACATTTTGATTAATTTGTCGCATTCGTTTATCTGCATCTGCTTCAGCTGCATCGACATAAAGGTTCGATTGTGGTGGCAACTCATCTGTTAGCTTTCGAATGCCCAAGTATTCTTTATTGATGATATTTTTAAAGATATATTTCTTAAACAATCTCGACTGAAGAAATGTCACTAGAGTTTGAAAAATGGTACTCATAATCATGAAATAACATAAATTCATAACCAACTGGTCTGTAACTGTGTATTGTACCGCAGCTACGAAAAATATCAATAATACACAAATATTTAGTACTGATTTAAAACGTCTAAGCTCTTGTGACCAAACCATCTGAATAAAATCAATAATAACTTTTGCCATGACACAAAGCTCTACAAGATTAACAGTAATAATACGATAATCTTGTGGTAAATAATATGTCAGTGTCCCCAAAAACATAACTGAGAAGATAAAAAGTTGAGCTTTAGCAATAAATACAATAAGCTGATTTAGAGCACAAAATAGTGAAAGTTTTAGACCTTTTTTGTTAAGTGATTTCCATTTTGAAGTGAGTTTTTTCATGTTGATTTCCTTTCTTTATTTCATCTCGACTGTTTCAATTGGGTTAGAAAATTCAAAGGTTCCATCTTTAATAGCAGTCTCTTTTTTCTTTAGGCTTTTAATCTTGACTTGAACCTTTTCAATATTTTGATTAGCTGTTTCGATGGACCTATTCTTAGTTTCGATGTTACTTTCAATGGTAGCAATATCCTTCTGATTAGTTTCTAAATCCTCACCAGATAGATATTCTGCTTCTTTAAGAAGTCCATCTTTTCGTGAATTATCATCCTCGATTGAAGCCTTAATCTGTTTGATTGAGTTATTTAATTTTTTGATCTGACCTTCTTGGAAAGTTTTTTCCACTTTGATTTGTGACAAAGCAAATTCCTCACGAGAAACATTATTTATCTTATCTCTTTTCAGCTTACTGTTTTGAGTAGTCACATAGAATTGAACAACGTTACCATCGTCATGTTCTTTTGCTTTTGAAGGCTGTTCCTGACCATCTGAAGGACTAGAAACATCAATATCAATATCGCTAGTAGAAACTGTTTTGTTTGTAATATCAATCGCAAATGCTCCAAAATCTTCAGGCACATTTCTAATGATCACAGAGATTTTGTTATCAATAATTGGAACAATTTCCATTGTCGTATCAACAGATTTCTTTTGAGCATATAAATCCCATTTAAGACGTTTTGCATCAATTCCACGATCAACTGGAGAGGTAGAATCTTTCGTCTCAAATTGAAGAACTATGACACCAGTTTTAGGAGAGTAGGTCTGACTAGAGAGTCTGATTTCACCTGTTCCATTCTCAAAGGTTCGCTTTGTTTTGAGTTGCTCATCTGTATAAGTTTGTCTTTGTGGGGAGTAGATAGCTCCCAACAATAAACTAACCCATGCTGTAAACAGCATTGAAAAAATAACCAATTTATGCTTAATCACATTGTCTTGAAACCATCTTTTGATTGTTATAAATGGTTTAGCAATGACACTAGATTTTATTTTTTCAATCCAGCACTTAATCGTATCTATCATAAGTGACACGTCCTTTCTGATTTTAGATAATAAATGTTAAAATAAAGATAAGAAATTATCATTGAGAGGTATAAATATATGAGTTTTCCATCTGCTTATAGCCTTGAGTTAAGAACTGATTTATCTGCTAAAGAGGCCTACGATTTTTCTCGTACTCCAGTTGGGTCATCTCATCGTTTGACTGATGCCAAACAGTTTCAATGTGGTGAAAAATGTTCCTTCAAATTGACCTTAGCAAACTTCAACAATCCAGACTTTAACAAAACACCTTATTTTACTCCTGGAGCACGTAATCAAAAACATGATTCTAATTATTGTCAACGCATGATTGAACATTACCATCAAAGAGAACAAGAGGTAACAACAGAAAACCACGGTTCGTTTTCTCGTGAGAAAAACAAACTCATTATCGATCTAGATCTTGTTAAAGGGTCACTAGCTATTGTCACTAAGCCTAGACAAAAGAATGAAAATACCCCTTCATCTGAAACAAGTGATACTGAGGTTGCACATCGACACTCTCATTCATCTTCTACCGCTGATACCAAAACTTTTCGGAGTCATATCAAACAACTTACTGCCCTTATACGCTATTTTTTAGAATACCAATCAGGCGAAAAATTCACATTTTACTCTAAAAATAAACAAGAAATTCAACTGGAAAGGTACTTCGTCAATCTAGCAGAAGCTACCAAAAGAGGAATTAACTTGGAGGATGTTCACATCTACTATGATACCGCCACAGTAGATTATCATTTGGATAAAGATAACCCTGATAATAGTTATTTTTTAATTAGATTTCATCATGTCTGCTCAATTGATAACGTCAATAACCGTCCAACAATAATCATCAATGAAACCAAGTCTCAACATCATGGAGTAGGTTATAAGATAAAGATATTAAAACGTGCAGCTAAAGATGGTGAGCCTTTAAAAGTGTTCTTTTTGGGAAGTTTTATAAAACATCCAAACAGAAAATTTATAAACCCAAACGTTAGCCCAATTGATATTTTAGATTATCTTGTCTTTAGCTAGTTGCAATAAGAAAATCATCTAACTCCTCTATAGAAAACTCTATTATTTTATATGAAGCTATAAATTCAAAGACTGATTGCATATGTGCTTCAGTCTTATTTTGGGCTTCCTCATAGGATAAAAAGGGTTTAGCTTGTTTTATTTCATCTGTCCACCCAATACTTCCATCTTCCCTAGGAATAAGCCAAACAGTTTGAAAAATACTGACTTCCGCCAAAACCAAATAATATTTTTGTTCCATTTTGTCCTCCTAAATACAATTCATCTTTTCTGGAGCGAGCTCCAGCGTTAGCCACAAGGCTTCACTTTCTGAAATATGCGTTAACTTTCCAACTTCATCATCGAAACGCAGCAAGGTAAAAATACCATCAGGAAGTTTGCCTAAGACATCCATGCCTTCAGTTGTTTTCGCACGCCACAATTCATCATCAAATTGAAAAGCCGTTTCTGTCCACTTACTGAGCTTCGTTTTTTGAGTCATCTAGTGCCTCCTCAATGGTCTTCTCGTCAGCTGTAATCTTCCCCTGCTTATCCTTAACAGCATAGAGATAGAGCTGAGATTGGCCGTCTCTTATCGTGACAAGGGACGCTGATTTTTTAACCTGGTATTTTTTCACAAGGACTTGTCCTTCTTCAGACTCCACGTTAATATAAAACGTTGGATAAGCACTTTTTTCAGCCGTTGTGATAACGGCTTTTTTGCCTGCTTGACAATAAGGGCAGCCATGTCTATAAAAGACTAAATTAGCATTCTGATTGATCACAGCATCCACATAAACTTGTTCTGTAAGTTGTCTATCATAGTCTTTGACAACGTACCTAGTCCAAACTGTCTGTACACCAATAACTGTGAAAAATAGCAAACTGACTGCTGCTATCGTGCCAAAAATCATTTTAGCCCATTCAAATCTATTAGCCACTATCCTTCACCTCCTTGCATAAAATCGAATAAGTCTCCTTGAATATAGTTCACTTTGGCCAAGCGCTTGATCTCTGATTTTAAGTTATCAAAAACAGTCATCATGGTACTAAATTGTAACGGATCGAACTGTTCATACAGAGAAACAAGCGGTAGCATAGGAAAATGGTCCTTCTTTTCACTTTTAAGAAATTCTAAAACCTGTTTTTCTCCCTCAATAACAGCATCTACTCTAATCAACGCAGGTATGCTTGTAATAGCATCTCCATTTTGATAAAAGGTCAAAGCAATGTCTCCAGCTTTCACTACCTCAAACTCAGGAAAATTATCAGTGATTTTAAAATAATAAGCAGAAGGTTCTTGTCCTAATCCTGTTAAATAATAACCACGTACAATCTTAATATTCTCTGCCATTTAATATTCCCCCTAACAAACCTTATGAACTTTAAAAGGTGCCTGATAAAAATTTGGATAATGAATAATCCTTTTTGTTTTCTGAATTGGCAAAGGAGAGTGATAGTTAATCTGCATGTACTGATAAGCCAATCCTCTACTCTCAAATGTCAACAGTTGTCCTTGATTATCACAAAGATACTCACCATCTTCAAAACTAAAAATTACGTATCCCATCTATTTTTCTCTCTTTCTAGTTTGTTCCACAATTGCTTTATAATCACTTTCTAGTTCAATATCATAACCATTTACATATCTAATTTAGAATCAATATTTCAATACTAACTATGTTGTTATTCTATCCCTACTTACTTTGCCTCTCTGTATCCTAGATATAAATGTAATGGCAGTTTGCGGGTTTTAGTATTTATCCAATGTCAACCTCGAATAAAGATAATTGTTTTGCTTGTTTAAGTCCATTTTTAACCCCTTCTATCACCCTTTTGGTGAAACCTAGGCTTTCTTCAAAGAAAGTAGCAATGTTTGCAAAATAAGCCTCCTGACGATCTTTTTTCACCTGAATAAGGGAAAGAACAATAGCTTTAACAGAAGCTAATCTAATCCCACCACCACGGCCAGCTTTAACCGAAAAGAAAATCTTACGATCAGCTTTAAGAGCCTTCAGAACTTTATCTAATGAACGTTCAGGGATATTTAACTCCTCCCTAATAGCTTTTTTAGTCGTCTGAACAAAAGGATCCTCAGACTGATAAAAACCTTCTAAATAAGCCATAATATCAGCTTTCCACTCATGTAGGTGGCTATGCTTACGATCTGCACGTTTCTTCTTAAATTTATACCAGCGTTGCTTGATAAACAAATCTGAGTCCTTCAGATTCTCACTGACCCAAGCTTTGCATAGTAATTTGATGTAATCTCGACTAGCAGCTTCATATTTCCCTGAATAAGCTGAGCCAACGACTTTTAGGAACTCGTCCTGAGAGAGTGGTTCGGCCAAGTTCTCATTGAAATCAGCTAAAACAGCCTCACAATCGCTCTGAGAGACACCACTTGAAAAGTTAGCCAGTGCCAAAGTAAAGAGTACATTGTTTCTTCCCATCAATGCTTTAGCTCCTCTAATATTGGCTTCTTTCAGCAGTAAACCATACCAGGGTTCATCTACCTGTTTAACGCCTTCAGAACCAGCAATAACCGTTAAATTAGGTTTCTTACTTGGAAACAGTAGATCAGACTGTTTCATAGACCAATCTAGCCATTCCTGGAATGAATAAGTATAGTCAGCATAAAAAAATTCCACATTATCAGTTCTTGGCATACGTGCAATACCAAAGTGGTTACACGTCATATCAACTGGCAATGTTTGGCCAAAATAGTTACGTAAATTTTGAGAGATTGCCTTGGCCACTTTTACTACTTTGAACTGTGAATGAGTTGTCACATATGCTGCTTTATCCAGTACAAAATAAGCTTGAAATCCTTTATCAGATTTTAGAATCAAAGTCGGCATAAAACCTAGATCCAAGGAAGCAGTTAAAATATCTCCTGTAGTCATTTCTTCAGCTGAAGAGGTAATATCGAAGTCAATGTAAAATGTGTTAATCTGTCTTAAATTATCTTCAGAATGGCCACGTGTAATCCGTCGACCAGCATCGCTATAGCTTCCATAGCAATAGACGTTAGGAGTCCAGTGTGTAAATTGATCCTGGTTCTCCAGCAATGATTCGACAGACGTTAAAACAACACCACGTGCCTTCACCATATTCGCTTTTGAACGATAAGCGAATACAGAGCCTCGTCTTCCTTCTTCAGTTGAAGAGATGAGCTTTAGATGGCTATTCTTAAATTTTTGAGTTCTTAATCCGTCTTTTGTGATGATGGATAAGCATTTTAGTAAATCAATCTTTTTCATGTTTTTTATTTTCTACAAATCAACTATAAGAATCTCTTGTTTTTTTAATCCACAAAATGGGCAATACCCATATTCAGTAGTACTTGTATTGTGCTGATTCTCAACACTCACTTCTGCTATCCAGAAATACTCTTTTCTACAAGATGTTTTAATTGGAATTAAATCAATTTCATCCTTCTCCACCTTTGTTTCGTTTTGTAATAGCTCATCTAGAAGACGTTCCCAAGTACAAACACGCCCCTTTAATACTGCTTCTTTCATGATAATTACTCCTCATTGATTCTCATACATTTAGGTAGCTTTTTACTTGGTAAACAGTAACCTTCAGATAAGTCCCCTTTGCTGTAAAATTCAGGACTATTTGTCATTATGTGATCGCTTCTTTTCCAGTTTCGACGTAATCGTGTATTGAATAGCGAAACCTTCGACTCAATTTCTTTAAAGCGAAAACCTAATTTTAAATAGGTTGTGACGATTTCATGAACATGTTCCTTAGATTCTTTATTTCTGACTCTACTGTGAACATCCAGCTTTTGATCTTCAAGTTTTAAACTTTCCTGATACTGTATATACAGAATCCTCATCTTTTCAATCTTATTCTGCCAGTTAAAGTTATAAGGCTTTCCAGAATATTTGTTCAGCAATTTCCTGACAGGCTGTTTAAACTTCATCTGAATAGGGTCAAACTCTCCTAAATCTGTTAAGGGATCAATAAACCCCATCGGTTCACTTTGAATTAATTGATCATATAAGCGATTCTTATTCATAACAATGTACCTCTATTAAATCTATGCCATTAGGTCAGGATTAAACTCTAAAGTTAACCAAAGCGCCTCCTCCTGACTTAACTGATAAACATATCCCCAAGTGCCATCTCTAGCTCGTTTATGGTAAGGATAGTTACCATGTTTATTCTCAGGTGCTAATTGGTGCATAACATTTTCGCTAGTACCTTCCCAAAGAATACTAGCTGGTTTATAGTAGTGGCCATTTTCTAGTCTTATTCTATTCAAGTCATCACACTCTGATGGTGTATGCTTAGTAGCATCACTATTCTCAGATACAATTTCTTCTGAATCATGATCAATTACTTCAAAGACTTCCAAACTTTCAATATCCATGATGATCTCTAATCCTTGCATGACTTTTTTCCTCTCTACTAGTTGTTTTTTAACGAACAAAAAAGGAGAACAGATTTCTCCGTTCTCCTCATCAATACAGGATTATTTATAATTCTAAAAACTCTTACCACTTACTTAGTCGTTTGACTCATCCTCATAGTCATCATCATCTTCTTCTGACAACTCAACATCATCCAAATCGTCATCTGGAATAATTTCATTCAACTCAGAGTCATAAGATTCCACTTCGGCTTTCT
>OHAS01000196.1_pt1 | contig 49315 bp, 40 predicted proteins | sample 1577131 | NCBI WGS metagenome assembly OHAS01 (sample SAMEA3541566, study PRJEB24748) | human gut metagenome | biome: human gut; feature: human-associated habitat; material: faeces | place: China | collected 2012 | reverse complement strand
GTAGAGCACTTGACTTTTAATCAAGTTGTCGGGGGTTCGAATCCCCCGTGTCTCACTGAAAGATCTATAGTGGTTTGCTATAGGTCTTTTTTTGTGCTAAGAAGTATACGAACTGTTTATTTTTATGGCATTTGGTATTGCAGCACCACTTCCATATGAGGCTATAGGACATGGGCTGTTGTTTGTGGATATTGCGATTGCAATGTATGATCTGGACAAGTTTAAGCGTATTAATGATATGTATGGACATTCGGCTGGAGATGAAGCATTAGTTGCGGTATCGGAAGCTGTGAGGTCCAGATTATGCGAGGACGAGATTCTGGTCCGCTGGGGAGTCGTCTGCGGCCAAAAAACTTCATATATCTCAGCCGCCATTAAGTACACAGATACGCCTGCTTGAGGAGGAGCTTGGCAGTATATTATTTGAAAGAGGGGCAAGAAAAATACAGCTTACGGAAGCTGGAAGAATGCTTTATAGAAGGGCGCTGTCTCTTTTAGACATGTCTGAGCTTATAAAGAAGGAGCTTAAGGACTACAGCAGCGGTATGAAGGGCGTTTTAAGGCTTGGCATAGTTTCTTCCGTAGAGGAAATAGCGCTTGACAGATGGATAAAGCCGTTTCATGAAATATATCCGGGAATAAGATTTGAGGTTTCGGAATCAAACACCTATGAAACCCTGGATTTGCTCAGAGATAATATACTTGAGCTTGCATTTGTCAGGACGCCGTTTTTATCAGACGATATGGACGAGCTTCCATTGAAAAGAGAGAGAATGTATGCGGTTGGCAATAAGTCTTTTTTCAATAAATGCACCGGAAAGGTAGCCATGAAGGATATAGAGGGCAAGCCGCTCATTATATATAAAAGATGGGAAAGGATAATAATGAGCCGCTTTGACAGTCTTGATTTAAAGCCTAAAATAGTCTGTACAAACGAGGATGCCAGGACAACGGCGATTTGGGCTGATAAAGGCATGGGGGTTGGAATAATGCCAGAGTCAGCGTTAAGCCTTTTGAGAGCTGAGGATATGTTAAGCTTTGAAATTGACGATGACGGCCTGATATCAGAAATATATCTTATTGCACATAAAAATACTTACCGCTCTGCAATTGCCGCCGCTTTTTGGGATTACATGAACTCAACAGCGATTATTTAAAATGAGTATAAAATTTAGAAATAGCAGCTATGTGCCAAAATGCATATAGCCGGAAAATGGAGGACATCATGAAATACAATTTTGACGAAATTATTGAAAGACGAAATACATTAAGCTGCAAGTGGGATCAGTCGGAAGCAGATATTCTTCCGATGTGGGTAGCCGATATGGATTTTAAAACGGCACAGCCTATAGTTGACGCGCTTAAGAAAAGGGCGGAGTATGGAGTATTTGGCTATTCGATATATAATGACGAGGTTTATGATGCAATCACAGGATGGTTTATGAGACGGCACAAATGGAAAATTGAGAGAGAATGGATTGCATTCAGCCCGGGAATTGTTCCTGCGCTCCATGCGTTTACAAGGATTTTTGTAAAGCCGGGAGAAAAAATTTTAATGAGCCTGCCTGTATATTATCCGTTTTTTAAATCTGCGGTCAGAAATTCGGTTGAGTTTGTCAATTCCAATTTAATATATAAAAATAATAGGTATGAAATTGACTTTGACGACTTTGAGAAAAAAGCAAAGGAACCGTCAGTTAAAATGTTTTATCTGTGCAGCCCTCAAAATCCGGGAGGAAGGCTATGGACAAGGGAAGAGCTTATTAAACTGGGACGTATATGTACTGACAATAATGTACTTATAGTCGCGGATGAAATACACTGTGATATAGTATATCCGGGAAAAGAGCATGTGCCATTTGGAACACTTGATGAAGATATAGTAAATAACAGCATTATATGCACAGCGCCGACAAAAACCTTTAATCTTGCGGGGCTGCAGATTTCATCAGTTATAATTAAAAATCCTGAGATAAGAAAACTGTATAACGAATATATGACGGCTTCTGGCTTTGACTATGGGGAGGCCGGAGTATTCGGACTTGAGGGAATGAAGGCGGCATATAAACACGGAGATGAGTGGCTGGATCAGCTGATGATTTATTTAAAAGATAATCTGGAATTTTTATGCGGTTACGTTAAAGCTTATATGCCAAAGATAAAAATAATGGTTCCCGACGCGACATATCTTGTTTGGCTGGATTTTTCGGCCTATGGTTTAGACAGCCGGGAGCTCCATAAAAAGCTTAAATATGAAGGAAGAATTTGGCTTGACGAGGGGTACCTTTTCGGAGACGAGGGAAAAGGCTTTGAACGAATAAATATAGCATGTCCTAAGGCTGTGCTTGAGGAAGGACTAAGAAGAATTAAAAACTGTGTTGAAACTATATGAAAAAACGAGTACGTAATTTTACGTACTCGTTTTTTTATCTGTATATTTCTTCTACGGTTTCCTTTGTGTATTCTATAAAATTCTTTACAGCAGTTGTGGCGTATTTCTGTGATTGTATCGCAATACCAAGCTCCCGATAAATTTTAGGCTTTGTTTCAAGTATCTTTATATTATCCTCACGTCCCTTTAAAAGAAGTTCAGAAAGTATGCTCATGCCTAAACCTCTTTCAACCATTGATAAAATAACATTGTAATTTACATGGGAGTTGCTTATTTCAGGCTCAATACCGTATTTTTTAAACATTCGTAAAATATCCTTGTTAAGACCATAGGATGGCATCAGGAATTTTTTTCCGTTAAATTCAGTAAGAGGAATTTGCTTGCTTGTAAAATTATCATCGGGCGGCATTATTGCGAGCAGCGGATCCTTTCTTAGTGTTATCCACTCGGTTCTGTATTCCTCCTGACGGCTTAAAAAACCTATATCAACTGTACCATCCATAACCCAGCCATAAATATCGTCTGCGCCGCCGTCCTTTATTTCAAAGGTAATATTCGGGTAATCAGTATTGAATTTCTTTACTGCATCTGAAAGCCAGTGCATTATAATGCTGGTGTATGAACCTATCCTTATAACAGAATCCTTCATAGTGTTTACGCGCTTAATCTCAACGTCAAGAGATGTATTGGCCTCGACAAGCTTTTGAATATAGGGCAGTATTCTGCTGCAGTTTGGCGTTGGCTTTACACCATGATGACCTCTTATCAGCAGTTGGAAGCCGAATTCCTGCTCAAGTCCATTCATCATATGGGTAAGCCCCGATTGAGTACAGCCAAGGACTTCAGCCGCCTTTGTAAAGCTTCCGAGATTTATTGAAGCCAGAAGAGCTTCATATTTTTTAGTATCCATTATACTTGTCCTTTCAATAGTAACTATGATGTTTTTTCATATATGTATTATATTATATAGTTTTATAATTGTAAAATCAATAAAAGAATACAAAATTTAAGTATCAAATAATGTATGTTGAAATTCTCTGAAATACAGTTTTGCTTAAGAAACAGTAATATTAATTGTAAAAGCCTCATAAATTCTTACAAAAGGAAAAAGTATTCGGAGGAGCATATGACTAATACAAGTATATATCAAGATATTTCCGAACGCACGGGCGGTGCTATTTACATAGGCATAACAGGGCCATGCCGAACAGGTAAATCCACCTTCATAAGACGTTTTATGGAAAAGGCCGTCCTGCCAAACATGAGCAATAATTTTGAGAAGGAAAGGGCAAGAGATGAACTTCCTCTAATCGGACAGGGAAAAATAATAACAACCACCGAACCCAAATTTGTTCCTTCGAGGCCGGCAGAGCTACAGGTTGGTGAAAATGTAAAATTTAAAATGCGCCTTATAGACTGCGTGGGATATATAGTTGAAGGCGCGGAGGGGACAAATGACGGCGATGAGCCAAGGATGGTGAATACTCCTTGGTCGGATAAGCCAATGCCTTTGGCCGCGGCCGCTCTTACGGGAACAAATAAGGTTATCAATGACCATTCAACTATAGCCATTGCAATGACTACTGACGGAACCATAACAGATATTCCAAGGGAAAACTATGTTGACGCGGAGGAGGATATTGTTGCAGAGCTCAAGAAGTCAGGCAAGCCTTTCATTATGGTACTTAACACGGCAAATCCCTACAGTCCCGAGACGGACGCTCTCAGAGAGGAGCTGGAGGGTAAGTATGAAGTGCCCGTAAGGATAGCAAACTGTGCTCAGCTAAAAGATGATGACATAAACGACCTGCTGGAAAGCCTGCTTTATGAATTTCCGGTAAATGAAATTAATATTAATATCCCTAGGTGGCTTGAAGGACTTGATAATGAGCATTGGCTTAAAAGCTCAATTATTGATACTCTTCTTAAGCTCACTGACCAGACCGGAAATCTTAGAGGCATTCCTGTCTGTGCAGCTGAGCTGGAAAATAACGAGTATATAAGGAAGGCCTATATAGGAGATATATCTGCTGGAAGCGGAGACGCTGAAATAGACGTGGCTATGAATGACGATCTGTTCTATAAGGTTTTAAGTGAGACAATCGATATGGACATCAAGGGCGACTATGAGCTTATCAGCATTATGAAGGAACTGTCGGCCGTAAGGGCGGAGTATAATAAGATTAGTCCGGCTCTTGCCGATGTAAAGCGCAAGGGATATGGAATAGTAGGTCCGGCATTTGATGACATCGTTCTTGACGAACCGGAAGTCTTTAAGCATGGTTCACGCTATGGCATAAAAATTAAGGCTCACGGAGAAGCAATCAACATGATAAAGACTGATGTTGAAACCGAGGTAGCTCCGATTGTAGGAACAGAAGAGCAGAGCAAGGAATTTATAGATGATATTTTGAGTACATATAAAACCGACAGGCAGAAAATTTGGGAGCTTAACCTTTTTGGCAGAACACTGGATACACTTGTTAATGAAGGCATGCACAACAAGATTTACACAATGCCTGAGGATGCACAAATGAAGCTTCAGGAGTCGCTTCAGAAAATTCTTAACGAAGGCAGCGGCGGTCTGATATGTATTATTCTATAAAATTAAAGAAACTGTAAGGACATAAATAATGACAAAACAGCCCCTTTGATTTATAATGTAATTGATTTGCATTATATGGAAAGGGGCTGTTTGTTTTAAAATGGGATTATTCCATATAAAATGCAAAATATGAAAATTTAAAAGTAGCCGGAGGAAAAGATATGAGACTTACAAGAGAAGAAGCATGGGAGCTGCTTAATGAGTACAATAAATCAGACGCACTTATAAAACACGGACTTACAGTTGAAGGCGTAATGAGGCATTTTGCAAAACTAAACGGGGAAGATGTTGAAAAATGGGGTATAGTAGGACTAATTCATGATTTGGATTATGAAATGTATCCTGATGAACACTGCTCAAAATCAGCGGAGATAATGAATGAAAGGGGAATAGACGAGGACTATATACACGCTGTCTGTTCGCATGGCTGGGGATTATGCTCCGACGTTGAGCCGACTGAATATATGGAAAAGGTTCTTTATACAATAGATGAATTAACTGGGCTTATCACAGCTGCATGTCTTATGAGACCGTCAAAAAGTGTACTTGATATAGAGGTTAAGAGCGTAAAAAAGAAATATAAGACACACAGCTTTGCAGCCGGTGTAAACAGAGAGGTTATAGAAAAAGGCTGCGAAATGATAAATATGAGCCTTGATGACGTGATAAAAGAAACAATACTTGGAATGAGGGAATGTGCCGAAGCAATCGGCCTTAAGGGCGACGTATCCGGGGAGTGAACTGTATGGATATAACAAGATTTGAGCTTGAATTTCCGGCCTCAAACGGCGGACACGATATTTTTGCCTGTGTATGGAGAGATACTGAGTGCAGGCATTATAAGGCGGTTATTCAGCTTGTACATGGCATGGCTGAATATATTTTGAGATATGAGCCATTTGCGGTTTACCTTGCGAGAAGGGGATATGTTGTCTGCGGAAATGACCATGCAGGACATGGACTTTCAGTTGAAAATAAGAGCGATTATGGCTATTTTGGAAAGCGTGAAAACAGCTGGCAGTATTTAATAGAGGATATGAATTACCTCGAAGGCATGATGAGGCTTGAATATCCTGATATACCATATTTTATGGTTGGGCATGGTATGGGTTCTTTTCTTGCCAGGGATTATACGGCAGCATATGGAAACGGCTTCAACGGTGCGGTGTTTATGGGCACAGGATATACAACACCCAGGCTTGATTTAGGTATAGCTGTTTCAAAGTATATGGCTGATAAATATTCAAAACAAAGAGGTGAGCTTGCTGATAAAATAGTTTTTGGGGCTTTTAATAAAAAAATTGATAGTGCTAATAATAAGTATGACTGGATTACAACAGACAAGGACATGCTTAATAAATATATTGATGATGAAAAATGCGGATTTCTGTTTACAAATGAAGGCTACAGGGATTTATTTCTTTTAATCAAAAGCGTAAACAGCAGTAAATGGGCGAAATCACTTCCGCATAATCTTCCTATGCTTCTCATTTCAGGCTCTGACGACCCTGTAGGAAACTATGGAAAGGGCGTAAGGAAGATATATGAAATGATGCTGAAAGCAGGCTGCATGAATGTTGATATAAAGCTTCTGCATGGAGCGAGACATGAAATACTTAATGATGTAAAGCGAGAAAAGGTATACAGCATTCTTTTCAACTGGTTTGAGAAAAATATATATTGATTTGGAGGCTTTATATGGCTGAACAGATAGCTGGATGGTTTGTAAATAACCTTGGGGGAGTTTTTAGCGCGGAGGCTATTGTTTTTATTGTATCGCTTTTGCCTATACTGGAGCTTAGGGGCGGAATTATTGCCGGATTTTTACTTGGACTGGATTTAATGCCGTCCTTTCTGATTGCTTTTATAGGTAACATAATTCCGATTCCATTTATTCTTCTTTTTATAAAGTTTATATTTAAGGTTTTAAAAAAGACAAGAATGAAGGGGATTATAGAAAAACTGGAAAACAAGGCAATAAGTAAAAGCGACAAAATTCAAAAATATGCTTATTGGGGCCTGTTGCTGTTTGTCGGAATACCTCTTCCGGGTACGGGCGCATGGACCGGCTCGCTTATTGCAGCTCTTTTAAATATGGACATAAAAAAATCTTTTTTTATTATAGTTTTAGGTGTTATAATGGCAGGAATAATTATATCAGTATTCAGCTATGGACTGCTGGGAATGGTAATGTAAGGAGAAAAATATGACAGAACGTATAGCTACGCCTTTGCGTACGAAAGCCATTATGGAAAAGTATGGCTTTAATTTTAAAAAGGGATTTGGACAAAATTTTCTTATAGATTCCAATATTCTCGATAATATAGCTGACGCGGCTGGAATAACGGAGAATGACACAGTACTTGAAATCGGTCCCGGCTTCGGAGCCTTAACACAGGTCGTTGCTGAGAGAGCCAAAAAGGTTCTTGCGTTAGAAATAGATACAAAGCTTATCCCTATTTTAAATGAAACCCTTGATGGATATGATAATGTCGAAATCATTAATATGGATGTGCTTAAATGCGATATAGAAAAACTGGCCCAAGAAAAAAACGGCGGAAACCCTTTTAAGGTTGTCGCCAATCTTCCGTATTACATAACTACGCCGATAATAATGGACATGATTGAAAAGAGAAGTGCGGTGGAGTCTATGACAGTTATGGTTCAGAAGGAAGTTGCGGAGCGAATGCAGGCCGACTATAAAAGCAGTGATTACGGAGCGCTGTCAATAGCGGTTCAGTTCTACTGTGAAGCCAATATAGATATGATAGTGCAGCCATCATGTTTTATGCCGAAGCCCAAGGTTGCATCTGCTGTAATTACCCTTAAACTGAGGGATAAGCCTCCTGTTGAGGTGTGTGACAGGAGCCTATTTTTTAAGCTTGTAAAATGTGCTTTTGGACAGAGAAGAAAGACTCTGTTAAATACACTGTATAACCAGGGGGGATTTAACATTTCAAAAGAAGAAATGACAAAAGTTATAAATTCCGCAGGACTTAGTGAAAAAATAAGAGGCGAAGCTATGAGCATAGAAGATTTCGCAAGGCTTACTGAAAAGGTATACGAAATAAAAAAGCAGTGATTAATTCACTGCTTTTTTGCCTTTTCAGGGAAGCCTTTATATGCTTTTTACTGCTCCATCTGTTTTCCTAAGAAGCCAGCTGCTGTCTGAGCAAGCTTGCCTTCGATTTCTCCCATTTTTTTATCGGGTGAAAGAAATATTATCGCACCGAGCGCGTCGCCTTCGCTGATGATAGGAGCGATGAGCTGGTGATTATATCCCTCTGCAGCCGTATCGTCTTCAAGTACAGGAACGAAATTGCTGTCGTTTCTGCTGGCGATAAGTGTGCTTCTTGCGTTAATACATTTTTCCATTGCATCGCTGATGTGTTTTTCAAAGAAATCCTTTTTGGGACCCCCGGAAACTGCAATAATTTGGTCTTTGTCAACAATACATGTGACATGGCCGATTGTCTGTGCAAGCGATTCTGCATATTCCTTAGCAAAGGCGCCGAGTTCGCCGATGGGGGAGTATTTCTTCAGTATAATTTCACCGTCTGAATCAGTGAATATTTCAAGGGGATCTCCTTCTCTAATTCTTAATGTACGGCGTATTTCCTTTGGGATAACGACTCTCCCAAGGTCATCAATTCGCCTAACAATACCGGTAGCTTTCATATTATCATTATCCTTTCCGAATTTGCTTGTTTTTTAATGTGCTGTTAGTATTTGCAATGTTTGAGATATAATACAGGAAAAATTAACAAAATTTTTCTAAACAAAAATGACTGTACAAACTAATTGAAAGTCTGACATATGCTCTCTGGCATAACAAGTATGCCCTCAAATGGTGTTGTTTAATATCCACATAAAATATATATTTACAAGGCTTTGTTTTTAGCTTTTTTGTTGTTAATTACTGATTAAAAGAGAAAGAATTTGGTGATGTATAGTTTTGGTTCATGTATTATGTCACATAAACACATAATATGTGTCATTGGAATGTGATAATTTATACAAAAATTATTGACATTATTTATTGTGGGCGTTATAATTTTTACAGTATTATAAAGGTACATAAGATATTAATGGGGATTACTGTCCTATGTACGTCTACTATTTACAAAAGTTATAAGGAGGCTACAATTATGCAATTTATTGATTTTCCAGAAATGAACTTTGTAATTCAGGGGCTTGATATGGTTGAAATACCGCCTATGTACAAAATGCTCCAGATTTATGATTCACAAAAAATTGATGACCCTGCGGCCTATATCAAAAATATGATGGCTGAGTATAAGGGAATTGACAAAGAAGCGCTTAAGGGTAAAAAGCTTGCTGTTACTGTAGGAAGCCGCGGAATTCCGTTCCTTCCTGAAATGGTTAAAGCTATTCTTGATACTCTTAAAGAGTGGGGTGCAGAGCCCTTCATCGTTCCGTCAATGGGAAGCCATGGCGGCGCTACTGCGGAGGGACAGCTTGAGGTGCTTGAGAGCCTTGGAATTACTGAGGAAAGCATGGGCGTTAAAATCCCTTCATCTATGGAAGTGGTTGAGGTTGGCAAACTTAAAAACGGAGCTCCTGTTTACGTAGATAAGATTGCTACAGAAGCAGACGGTATCATTCTTTTCAATAAGGTTAAACCTCATACAGAATTCAGAGGACCTCACGAAAGTGGACTTTTCAAAATGGTTGCTATAGGTCTTGGAAACCATAAGGGTGCTTCTATGTTCCATGCACAGGGATATGAGAACATTCCTGAATTGTTGCCGGATCTTGGTCAGGTTTTCCTTGACAACTGCAAATTTGTATTTGGTATAGGTGTTCTTCAGAATGCTTACGATGACATCTGCACAATCAAAATGTGCGATAAGAGCAATATTTTCCAGACTGACGCCGAAATGCTTGAGGAAGCTAAGGCTAAAATCCCCGTTCTTAAGTTTAAAAACATTGACCTTCTCATAATTGATGAGATAGGCAAGAATATGTCAGGCTCAGGAATGGATCCTAACGTTGTAGGCAGAAATATGTCAAGAGTATTTGTTGACGAGACAGGAATCAGACATATAATGGTTAGAAGCGTAACAGAGGAGTCACATCATTCAGGTGTTGGTATCGGCCTTGCAGACATAACAACAAGGAGATGCCTCAACAGCATAGACTGGGATGCTACATGGACTAACATAGTAACAGCACAGGTGCTTCGCGGCGGCGGAAAAATCCCTCTTTACAGAAACAATGATAAAGACGCTATCTACACAGCAATTAAATGCAGCGGCGGCATTGATATGAAAAAACCCCGTATAGTAAGAATTAAGAACACTCTTGAAACTGCTCATATTGAGGTTTCCGAGCCGCTTTATGAGGAACTTAAGTCCTACGAAGATATCAAATATATAGAAGGACCCTACGAACTTAAATTTGATGAAGAAGGCTTCATTGCTGACTGATAATAATTAAGTATAAACGACCTTGCGAAAGCAAGGCCGTTTTTTTGTGCGAAATTACAGAAAAATGGCTTAAATCGGTAAAAACCTTGATTTTATCCGGGGGGGGGTATAATGGAAATTAAATAAGTAAATTAAAAGGGGTTGAAGGAAATGAAGGTACATAGTATGAAGGCCGTTTCGATGGCTCTGGCGTTTAGTATGACGCTGGGAGTATGTTCGTTTACAGCGTTTGCCGATGAACCGGAGGAATTGTGGGTAAACGGCGTGAACATTTTAGTGGATGATGACAAAACGGTTGAATGTGGGGAAGGAACAGCGGTATATGATGAAGATACAAACACGCTGACACTGGATAACGCTACTATCGATACAGCGAAAAATTATACCGGTATATACGATTATAGAGATGGTGCCTTAAACATTATGCTAACTGGAAAAAATGCAATCATATCTAAAAATGAAGCTATAAATTACGGAATATCTTCTTCCGGTAAAATAAATATAAGCGGCAGTGGGGAACTTGAAATAAATTTAGATGGTGACCCGAAAAACTATTCTATCGGCGGTATTGGAACCAGTAAGGATATAAAAATTAAGGATGCCCAAATATCAATAGGGCTTGCCGAATATAAACAAAAGTCGAATGGGATTTTAACTCAGGGACACTTAGAATTATTGGATTGCGATATATCAATAGACGATTTTTGTACTGGAATAAATTTACCAGACAGTGAAATTAATATTGATAACAGCAGTTTAAAGATTTCAGGGGCAGTAATAGGAATTTCAATTGGAGATGGCGACAGTTCTGTTATTTCTGACAGTAAAATTGAAATTAACTGCTTTAGAGACAGCTTTACTGACGAATACGATTATACTACAACTCCATTAGGTATAATGGACGGAAAAGATTTAAAAATCATAAATAGCGATATTAGTATAGATGTCGATAAGAACGACTCAAACGCAATATATAGCGATGGGGTTATATCCATTAAAGATGGCAGCAAATTAATACTAGAAAGTAGTTGGCCTGCTTTATATGCAATGGGGGAAATTTCTGTAAATAAAAGTAAGGTTTTTGCGACCTGCGATACAGGTACAGCTATATATACTGAAAATGATATGAAAATAGAAAACGGTTCTGAAATCAAGGCAAAAGGATACTACAGGGCGCTGCAGTCTGTCGGCAGTATGACGTTAAGCGATTCTAAGATTAACTCGGTATCAACAAACGATATAGCTATATGGAGTTTAAAGCAAATGGAGGTTGACGGCGAGGTATACGCCAAGGGCGGTGCGGGTTATCCTGCAATAGCTGTGAGATACCAGAAGGCCGACGGAGATAACGAACCGGAGGCAAAAATCACCTTGAATAAGGACTATACCGAGGAAAGCGGAGGAAAAATATCGGCCTCGGATTGGTATGAAAACAATGGGAAAACCTATAGCTGGACGTCATTCATTGCCAAAAATGACGACGGTAAATTGGCAACGGATTTTTCAAATGGTTTGAATGAGGTAAATATAATAGCAGTAAAGGAAGATGAGAAAAAGTCAGGAGGAAGCAGCCACTCTCTTGAGGAAAAGAAAGGCGGAAATAAGGAGCAGCCTGCTGAAGAGCCTGCTGATACAAATCAGGAGAATGGACCGTTTTCTGACGTCAATAAGGATACGCCTAACTATGACGCTATAATAAAGGTTTACGAAAACGGCTGGATGGAAGGCATAGGAAACGGTATTTTTGCTCCAAATGGAACTCTTACAAGGGGCATGGCAGCACAGATACTGTGGAATGTTGCCGGAAAGCCGGAGTCTGACGGTATAAGTCCTTTTCTTGATGTGACAGCCGACAAGTATTACGCAAGGGCCGTGGCTTGGGCTTATGAGCAGGGCATTATTTTAGGATATGATGAGACAACCTTTGGACCTGACGATTTTGTGACTATTGAGCAGTTTGAGATAATGATGGTTAAATACAAAGGCATGACGCCTGCTCCGTATACGGGGGCTTCACCTAACGCAACAAGGGGATATGTAGCAGGGGCTATAGTATTATAATCCAAAAAGACGCGGATATTTTAACCGCGTCTTTTTACTTATGCTGACTTATGTGTTATACTTTATTCAGGTGATGATTATGCCAAATTACGTTTTTAAAGAAATAACATGCGTAAACGCCTGCAACAAAGTAAAGGGCGGCTTTCCATACAGATGGGATTTAAACGTGTACCGTGGATGTGAGCATGGCTGTAAATACTGTTTTGCAATGTATACACATAAATATATGGAATCGCATGACTTTTTTAATGAAATATATGTTAAAATAAATATAGTGGAACAGTTGGAAAAACTGCTTCGGTCTAAAAGCTGGAAAGATGAGGCCGTGAATTTAGGCGGCGTTACCGACAGCTATCAGCCGGCTGAGGAAAAATATAAAATTATGCCGGAAATCTGGAAGGTTCTTATCAAATATAAAAACCCTTGTATTATATCGACCAAATCAGATTTGATTTTAAGGGATTTCGACCTTATTGAACAGCTCTCTGATATAACCTACGTAAACGTTGCTTCAACAATCACATGTATAGACGAGGATATAAGACGTAAAATAGAGCCCGGAGGAGTATCCTCTGAAAGGCGTTTTAAAATGCTTGAGGCATTTAGAGAAACAAAGGCCTCAACAGGTCTTCACATAATGCCAATTATACCTTATATAACAGATACAAAAAGAAATTTAGAAGGCCTTTTTGCCCGTGGCAAAGAGGCTGGTGTTGATTACGCCATAACTGAGACCTTAAATCTTAGAGGCGAGACTAAAAATGTTTTTTTGTCATTTGTCAGAGAAGAATACCCGCAATATTATAATGCGCTATGCAGTATGTATAAAACAGGATGGGCAGGAAAAGAGTATAAAATGGAACTGCTTAAAATGATAAGACCCCTTATGAAAGAGTACGGCATATCAAGCAGCTACACAAGGCCTATGAAAACCAGGCTTAAGGAGATAAGCGGCCCTGAATACAGTCAAATATCGCTTTTTGACTAAAAAATATGTAAACATATTGATTAAAAAAAGTAAAACTGTTACTATATATTAGAATATTGGCTATTTGAGGCCATTTACTTAATAATATCTGTATAGCTGACAGTATAAATTTGTCTTCGGAGGAAACTGAATTGGATTACAGCAACACATTAGATTATATAGAAAAACTAAGCGGACTAGGTTCAAAGCTGGACCTTGGAAGAATAAATGAAATACTTGAAAGACTCGGGAGGCCTCAGGACAAGCTTAAGGCTGTACATGTAGCCGGAACAAACGGAAAAGGATCTGTTTCATCCATGATTAGCCAGATGCTTATTTCAGCGGGTTATAAAACCGGACTTTATACGTCACCGCATTTGGAAAAATATAATGAAAGATATGTTATAAACAATGTTGAAATATCTGACAGTGATTTTGTAAAATATATGTATATCGTTAAAGAGTGTGCCGATAATATGGATAAGGAGCCTATAGGAAGGCCGACTGTTTTTGAACAGCTTACTGCATTGGCATTTTTATATTTTGCAGATAATAATGTGGATTATGCGGTTATTGAGGTTGGCTTGGGAGGTCGCTTTGACGCAACAAACGTAATAAAGTCGCCTTTGCTCAGCGTTATTACCTCTATCAGCTTTGACCATATGGAATACCTCGGAAATACGATTGAGAGCATAGCTTTTGAGAAGGGCGGTATAATTAAAGAAGGACGTCCGACTGTGCTTTACAGACAGGATTTAAAGGTATATAACGTAATAAAAGGATTGTGTGATGAAAGACATTCGCAGCTCTATTATTTAAACAATGGGACAACAGAAATTAAAAAGCAGGATATAAACGGTACTGTTATGTCCGTAAAAAATGATTTATATGAGTATGACAACATCGTTCTTCCATTGGTTGGAGAATATCAGATAAAAAACTGTGAAACTGCTCTTTTAGCCGCCTATGCGCTTAAAAAAGAGGGAGTTATCCTTAGCGACGAGAATATTTTGAATGGAATTAAAAACGTAAAATGGAATGGCAGGATGGAGATATGCAAAAAAGAACCTATGGTCATAATCGATGGGGCGCATAATGCGGACGGAATTAATATGCTTGTTAAATCCATTAAAAAATACTTTTCTGATAAAAGAATAGTGCTTTTGATGGGTGTTCTTGGTGACAAGGATTATGAAAAAATGGCCGCCCAAATTGTTCCGCTTGCTGAAACGACTGTTATTACTCAGCCGGACAGCAGCAGGGCTTTGTCAGTTGAAGGATTTAAAAAAACAGTGGAAAAATACTGCGATAACGTATACGGTTTTGAGAACATAGAAGAGGCATACAGCTTTGCGCTTGATTTGACGGGTAAAGATGATGTGCTTATATGTGCTGGCTCGCTTTATCTTATAGGAAGGCTGCGCCAGATTATTGTGGGAGGAAATAAAATTGTTCAGTTATAAAGACGAACTTAAGAAATATGAACCTGCCATATTGATAGAGGATATGGAGGATTCGATTTATTCTGCTGATTTTAGGGATATATTTGAACTTATGCAGTACCTTGTAAATAATAAAAGTAAAGAAGTAAAGGAGTAGATTACCGTGAAATGTCCAGTTTGCGGCTACATATTTAAAAGCGGCAATGTTTGTCCGGACTGCGGTACTGATATTGTATTATATAATAAAACCAGAGCTATTTCAGACAGGCTGTATAATGCGGGACTCAAATGCGCCAATGACAGGGATTTGACGGGAGCAATAGACAGTCTTAAAAAGAGCGTTATGGTAAATAAATTTAATACGAAGGCAAGAAATCTGCTCGGTCTGGTTTACTTTGAAAAAGGACTTGTTGCTGATGCCCTCAGAGAATGGGTTATGAGCTCAAATCTTGATAAACAGGATAAAACTGCTGGTGAATATTTGGAAAAACTGCAAAAAAACGCCAGAGAACTTGAGAAAATGAACGATGCGCTGCGGCTGTATAATTTGGCGATACAATATATGGGGCAGCACAGCGAGGATTTAGCTTTAATTCAGCTAAAAAAGGCAATAGCTTATAATCCAAAGCTTGTTGATGCTTATAACCTTGCGGCGCTTTGCAACATGGCAAGCGGAAACAATACTGCTGCGGAGCCATTTGTGAAAAGAGTACTTTATCTTGATAAAAAAAATCCAACGGCTCTTAGATATATGCAGGAGATTACGCCGGTAAGCAAAGTTGCCGCTGGTGTGGATATTCCCGATATAAAAGGCGACGATGATGCTAAAACAAGACGCAAAAGGCGTATGGCATATAAAGAGAGCAGCAAAGGCATTATAGGGAAGCAGGAGGTTATTTCCTTTGCCGGCGGAGTTATTTGTACGGCGGCTGTTCTTTTCGCACTTGTTTTTCCGACTATGCTGGAAAGCAGAAGCAAAACTATAAATGACCTTAAAACAACACTGGAAAATTACGAGTCCTATAACGGCGGGAACGGCACTGCAAGCTATGACGATGTAGTAGCCGAAAATACTGAGCTGAAAACTGAGATTGAGAAATACAAGGAATCAGTAACGCTTCAGACAAAGGTGGGAAACGTTAATAAAGCCTATGCTCTTCTTGCAAATGGAGAATATAAGGAAGCAGCCCTGCTTATCAAGGATATAGACATCAGCGATATGTCAGACGAGGATATAGCAATTTATGACAAGGTAAGAGAGCAGACCTTTGCCACAGCTGCGGCAGACCTTTACAGCGAAGGAAAGATGTATTACCTTTCCGGAAGCTATGATAATGCGGAAACTGCGCTTAATGACTGTCTTGACCTTATAAACGATGAGGACTATGAAGGAGACGTTATTTATTATCTTGGAAAGACCGCTGAGGCTAAGGGTGAAACTGCCACTGCTATTTCATATTTCCAGAAGGTTGTAAATGATTTCCCCGGATCTTCTCAAGCCACAAACGCTCAAAACAGTCTAAATACTCTGAATGCTTCTGTAGGTGCTGACCAAAATTCAAGTCAGACCGATGGTACAAACTAAAATGGTGATTAAAATGGATAAGCCTTTATTATTCAGAAAGCGTTATATACCACTTGAAATCAAATCACTTGGCAAGGATGAAATTCTGCTTGCAACAGATGATTTAATAGTGACAAGATGGGATACATTTAAACCTAAAAAAGACTTTTCAAAGGGAATATCCTGCACATTTTTGAAAGAAGGATATAAAATAAGCAAGTTTATGAAGGATGACGGAGAGCTTGTCTATTATTACTGCGATATTATACACAGTGATTACTATAAGGATAAAAACACATGGGTATTTACAGACCTGCTTGCAGACGTAAAAATATATCCTGACGGAATGGTAGAGGTAGTGGATTTAGGCGAGGTCACAGAGGCATATGCAAACAGACTTATCAATGTTGAAACGGTTATGGAGCTGCTTTTAAAGCTTGATAAGCTGCTTCAGATAGTATACAGTGGAAAATGGAAAGAAATGACTGAAAAATATTTTAGCTAGAGGGTAAAATATGGGGACGCATGACGGACATAGAGACAGAATGAGACAGCGGTTTCAGGAATTTGGCGGAGCAGGATTTCAAAAGCACGAATTAATAGAAATGCTGCTGTACAATGTATATCCCAGAAGAGACACAAACGAAATGGCTCATAGAGTGCTTGATGAATTTGGCGGCTCATTGACTAAGCTTATATATTCTGACCCTGAAACAATTTCTCGAACATGCTCAATTAGTCAGAATGCGGCAACAATGTTCAGTATAATCGGTGAGATAAACAGAAGGGCAGCAATTGAAAAGTGGGATAAAAAGCTTGTACTGTCATCTACACATGTTGTAGGCGAATACGCATTGTCGTATTTAGATAATATAAGTATAGAAAAGGTATATATTATTTGTCTTAATAGTGCTCTTGCGCTGATAAAATGTGTTGAGGCTGCAAACGGCTCATCAGGTTCAGCGCTGATCGAAGTAAGAAGGGTAGTTGAAATTGCGGTAAACAACAAAGCGTCAAGTATAATAATCATGCATAATCATCCAAGCGGGAGTCTAAAGCCGTCGTATGAGGACATGAAATTTACATCAGACTGCTTTGATGCCCTTTCAGCAATAAAAATTGATTTAGCGGACCACGTAATAGTAGCTAATGGTGAGTATTTCAGCTTTAAGGCGGATGGAATTCTGCCGGTTAAAAAAGGAGAGGATTAATAATGAACGATAAAAAATTAGTAAGACCAAAAGAAGGAAGAAAAATATCAGGAGTATGTCTTGGCGTAGCCGAATACTTTGGCATAGACGTAACTGTTGTGAGGATACTTTGGGTGCTTGCGACGCTTATATTTGTAGGAACAGGACTGCTTCTTTATATTGCATGCGCTTTTATTATTCCTGAGGACGACGGAACAATCCATGCGGAATACAGGGAAAAAGAATAAAAGATTAAGGCTCTCCAATTAATAGGAGAGCCTGTTTTTATTATAGGGGTGAGGCCGACTGGAATATTCCAGTCGGCCTCTGAAAATATGAATAAATATAAATTAGGGGCTGATTTTAATGCATTGCAAGATAGCTCATTCGGTTGTGTTTTAAATATTATTCCTGCTGCCAAGCAGCTTTACTTGGCAGCAGTTGAATATTTAAAAATTATAGTTTTATACCATATTTGAATAACCCATTAAATACTCGTCTATTTCCTTAGCGGCAGCACGTCCTTCTGCAATTCCCCAAACTACAAGGGACTGACCTCTGCGCATATCGCCCGCAGCAAAAACCTTGTCAACATTTGTTTTATAGCTGCCTTCAACTGTATTTACATTGGTCCTGGCATTAAGCTCAACTCCAAACGCATCTGCCGTATACTTCTGACAGCCCAAAAAGCCTGCCGCTATAATAAGAATATCAGCTTCAAGAATTCTTTCGCTTCCGGCAACTTCCTTCATTGCAGAAATTCCTGTTTCTGGATTTCTCTCTTGTTTTACTTTAACCGTTTTTACAGCCTTGAGATTTCCGTTTTCGTCTGAAACGATTTCTTTAATTGTGGTTTCATAAATTCTTGGATCATGGCCGAACACAGAAATTGCTTCCTCCTGACCATAATCTGTTTTACATACTCTGGGCCACTGTGGCCAAGGGTTGCTTTCAGCTCTTTCGTCAGGAAGCTTGGGCATCATTTCAATCTGGGTTACAGATTTGCAGCCGTGCCTTATCACAGTTCCGGTGCAGTCGTTGCCAGTGTCGCCTCCTCCGACTATAATAACGTTTTTGTCTTTAGCATTGACAAATTTACCGTCATTAAAGTTGGAATTAAGTAGACTTTTTGTATTGTCAGCGAGAAAATCAACGGCAAAATAAATTCCTTTTGTTCCTTCTCTTCCAACGGTGTTTATATCTCGTGGGTTTCCTGCGCCACAGCAGAGTACAACCGCATCGTATGCTTTAACGATTTCTTCTGCATCAACGGTATTGCCGATGTCAGCGTTTGTAATAAACTCTATGCCTTCCTCTTTCATAAGGCTGACACGTCTTTCAACTATATCCTTTTCGAGCTTCATATTCGGTATTCCATACATAAGCAGTCCGCCGATTCTGTCGCTTTTTTCATAAACGGTTACATTATGCCCTCTCTGGTTAAGCATATCTGCCGCTGCAAGTCCTGAGGGGCCGGAGCCGATAACAGCAACACGTTTGTCGGAGCGGACCTTCGGAATTCTGGGCTTAATATATCCGTTTTTAAAACCTATTTCTATGAGAGCAAGTTCATTTTCCTTAATTGTTACAGGTGTGTCGTTCATGCCGCTGGTACAGGCAGCCTCACAGAGAGCAGGGCACACACGGCCTGTAAATTCTGGGAAGTCATTTGTTTTCAAAAGCCTGGAAAGGGCATGATCCCAGTTGTAGTTGTAAATTTCATCATTCCATTCGGGTATAAGATTATGAAGCGGGCACCCTGTAGCCATTCCGTTAAGAGTCATTCCCGACTGACAGAAGGGTACTCCGCAGTTCATACATCTTGCGCCCTGAATACGACGTTCCTCAAGGGAAAGCGTATTATGAAATTCATTAAAGTTTTTAATTCTTGCTTTAGGCTCTATTGAATGATTTATTTCTCTTTCATAGTCTAAAAATCCTGTTGGTTTTCCCATAACGCTTTCCTCCTTATCTATTTGTATTCATGTAGAATGCTTCAATTTCAGCCTGCTCTCTGGACATTCCCTTTTCTTCCATCTGGGAAATTGACTGGAGCATGTGGTTGTAATCTATAGGCATTATTTTCTTGAACTTTTCACAATAATCAGGGAAGTTATCCAAAATACGCCTTCCAAGTGGAGAGCCTGTGGCATTAATATGGTCTGCTAAAAGCTTTTTAATTTCAAATATATCATGCTTTTCACTGACGGTATCTATGTTAACCAGCTCTTTATTAACACGAAGGTATAAATCGTGATTTTCGTCAAGCACATAGGCTATACCTCCTGACATACCTGCTGCAAAGTTTTTGCCTGTTTTTCCAAGTATAAGAACTGTACCTCCAGTCATATATTCGCAGCCGTGGTCGCCGACTCCTTCAACAACAGCAACAGCCCCTGAATTTCTGACACAGAAGCGCTCTCCGGCAACTCCATTAATAAATGCCTTGCCGCTTGTTGCGCCGTAAAGAGCGACGTTACCGATAATAATGTTTTCTTCAGGCTTGAACCTGCTTCCCCTAGGAGGATATACAACCAGCTTTCCTCCGGAAAGCCCTTTTCCAAAATAGTCGTTGCTGTCGCCTTCAAGCTCCATTGTAAGTCCATTGGGAATAAAGGCTCCAAAACTCTGCCCTCCGCCGCCATTGCATTTTACAATGTAAGTATCCTCTTCAAGCGTATTGCCGTTAAGCTTTGTTATCTCCGATCCTAAAATTGTTCCTAGAGTACGGTCTGTACTGCTTATATTAATTTCTATTTTTTGTTTTTTATGAGCTTTAAGTGACTGTGAAAACTTCTTAAGGAGAATTCTTTCATCAATAGTATTCTGAAGCTTAAAGTCATATGTCTTTTCAGGAATAAAATGCGTTTCCTTTTCCTCTATATGTGGATTGTAGAGGATACGGCTCATATCTATTTTAGAGGCTCTTTCGGTTATCTGCTTGTCACGTACATGCAGAAATTCGGTGTGTCCGACAAGTTCCTCAACTGTTCGAACGCCGCACTTAGCCATAATTTCGCGAAGCTCCTCGGCAATAAACATCATAAAGTTTATTACATATTCAGGTTTGCCTTTGAATCTCTTTCTCAGCTCAGGGTTTTGAGTTGCAATACCTACAGGACAGGTATCAAGATTGCATACGCGCATCATAACACAGCCCATTGTTACAAGCGGAGCTGTGGCAAAGCCGAATTCTTCTGCTCCAAGCATGCAGGCGATTGCGACGTCACGACCGCTCATAAGCTTTCCGTCAGTTTCTATTACAACCCTTGAACGAAGACCATTTTCAATAAGAGTCTGATGCGTTTCAGCAAGGCCAAGCTCCCAAGGCAGGCCGGCACAGTGAATTGAGCTTTTGGGAGCGGCTCCAGTACCTCCGTCATATCCAGAAATAAGTATTACCTGAGCACCCGCCTTTGCAACGCCTGCTGCTATGGTGCCTACGCCTGATTCTGAAACAAGCTTAACGGATATTCTTGCATCACGGTTAGCGTTCTTAAGGTCATATATAAGCTGGGCGAGGTCCTCAATTGAATATATATCATGGTGAGGGGGAGGGGATATAAGCGATACGCCGGGTGTGGAGTATCTTGTTTTTGCTATCCAGGGATATACCTTTTTGCCTGGAAGATGTCCGCCTTCACCCGGCTTTGCGCCCTGAGCCATTTTTATCTGAATTTCCTTTGCGCTTACAAGATATTCACTTGTTACGCCAAAACGTCCGGAGGCTACCTGCTTAATAGCACTGCAATAATCTGAATGCAGCCTTTCGGGAAGTTCTCCTCCTTCACCGGAATTTGATTTTCCGCCGATTGTGTTCATGGCCTTAGCCAGACATTCATGTGCCTCCTGGGATATAGAACCGTAGCTCATTGCTCCCGTCTTAAACCTTTTTACAATTTCGGCCGCAGGTTCTACTTCATCAATAGATATACTCTTAGCCGGGTCATAATTGAATTCAAGTACACCTCTAAGAGTATGAGGTTTTGTCTCATCATCGACCATAGCGGTATATTCCTTGAATTTTGAGTAATCGCCGGAACGTGCTGCTTCCTGAAGAGTGATTATAGTTTTAGGATTGTACAGATGGTCATCCTTATCCGCTCCGCTCCTTAACTTATGTGCTCCGCTGGAATCTAATGTTGTGTCAACGCCCAGGCCGAGAGGGTCAAAGGCATGGGAATGCCTCCACTCAACACCGTCGTCAATTTCTTCAAGTCCTATTCCGCCTACACGGCTTACTGTATTCGTAAAATATTTATCTATTACATCCTGCTTAATGCCGATAGCTTCAAATATCTGGGCAGACTGGTATGACTGTATTGTAGATATGCCCATTTTAGAAGCTATTTTAACTATTCCATGAAGAACAGCGTCATTGTAATCATCAACAGCGACATGCAAGTCCTTGTCAAGCATTCCCATTTGTATAAGCTCTCCAATGCACTCATGGGCAAGATAAGGATTGATTGCCCTTGCGCCATAGCCGAGCAGGGTAGCGAAATGATGAACGTCTCTGGGCTCTGCACTTTCCAGTATTATTGAAACGGCTGTTCTTTTTTTTGTTTTAATCAAGTACTGCTCAACAGCAGATACTGCAAGCAGAGAGGGGATAGCCACATGGTTTTCGTCCACACCTCTATCTGAAAGTATTATAATATTGACTCCATTTTTATAAGCTCTGTCAACATTAACATAAAGGTGATCAATAGCGCGTTCCAGCGGCGTGTTTTTGTAATAGAGAAGTGAAACTGTTTCAACCTTAAAGCCGGGGATATTCATATTCCTAATTTTAAGCATGTCAACGCTTGTCAGTATAGGGTTTTGGATTTGAAGCACATGACAGTTATCAGGCTTTTCTTCAAGGAGATTTCCGTCAGAACCGAGATATACTGTAGTATTTGTCACTATTTCCTCGCGTATTGCATCAATAGGCGGGTTTGTAACCTGTGCGAATATCTGCTTAAAGTAGTTGAACAATGGCTGATGCTTATCGGAAAGCACAGCAAGTGGAATATCAATACCCATTGAAGCCGTAGGCTCAATTCCGTTGGCAGCCATAGGCAAAACAGCGGTTTTAACATCCTCATATGAATAGCCGAAGGCTTTATAAAGCTTATCCCTTGTTTCCTGGTCGTATATTTCAACTTTTTTGTTTGGTATAGACAGATCCTTCAAATGTACAAGGTACTGGTCAAGCCACTCGCCATAGGGCATTCTGTGTGCATATCTTTCCTTAAGCTCGTCATCTGATATTACACGGCCCTCTCTGGTATCAATAAGGAGCATTTTGCCTGGTTCAAGACGTGATTTCACAGAGACCTTCTCGGGAGCGAAGTCGAGCACCCCGACCTCAGAGGAAAGGATAAGATAGCCGTCATCTGTGATATAGTATCTGGAAGGACGCAGACCGTTTCTGTCTAATACCGCTCCAACGACATCACCGTCTGAAAAAAGAATTGAAGCGGGGCCGTCCCAAGGCTCCATCATGGTAGCATAGTATCTGTAAAGGTCGCGTTTTTCCCGGCTAATATTTTTATCGTTGCTCCACGGTTCGGGTATGGTTATCATCATAGCAAGCGGAAGGTCCATTCCGTTCATTACAAAAAATTCAAGAGTGTTGTCAAGCATAGCGGAATCTGAGCCGCTTATGTTTACAACCGGGAGGACTTTATCCATATCCTTTTGCATAACCTTGGAAAACATTGTTTCCTCACGGGCTAACATACGGTCAACGTTTCCTCTGATTGTATTTATTTCACCGTTATGGAGTATAAATCTGTTTGGATGCGCTCTTTCCCAGCTGGGGTTTGTATTTGTTGAAAATCTTGAATGTACCATAGCTACAGCTGATTTATAATCGCTGTCCTGTAAGTCAGGGTAGAACCTGCGAAGCTGGTCTACAAGAAACATGCCTTTATATACTATGGTACGGCTGGAGAGGGACACAACATACGTATTGTCATTGCTCTGTTCAAATACACGTCTGATGATATAGAGCTTTCTATCAAAGTCAAGACCCTTATTTATAGTATCGGGCCTTTCAATTATTGCCTGTATTATATATGGCATACAGTCTCTGGCCCTCTGTCCAAGGATAGAGGGATTGACGGGAACAGTACGCCAGCCTAAGAATTTGAGGCCTTCCTTTTTAACTATTACCTCAAACATCTTTTTGGCCTGATTTCGTTTTAAAGTATCCTGAGGAAAAAAGAACATGCCTACGCCATAGTCTCTTTCATCCTTTAATTTTATACCGATACCGGCGGCAGCTTTTTTAAAGAAGCTGTGCGATATCTGGAGCATAATACCTACACCGTCGCCAGTTTTGCCTTCAGCGTCTTTTCCGGCACGGTGTTCAAGCTTTTCTACAATTTTAAGTGCGTCGTCTACAATTTTATGAGACTGTTTTCCTTTAATATTAACAACCGCGCCTATTCCGCAGTTGTCATGTTCAAACTGAGTTTCGTATAATCCCTGATTTTTTTTATTCATATTTTTTTCCTGCATACACTGCAACCCCTTACATAGTGAAGATACAGAATGGCAAAAGATACGGTTAAGTACCTTCTGCCTTCTGTTTAATTTCTGTTATTCAATATCCTGGAGGGCGTCAAACCCTTCCTCTCCTGTACGAACCTTAATAGCATTTTCTACATCGTAAACGAAAATTTTACCATCGCCGATATGTCCGGTATAAAGGACCTTTTTAGCAGTTTCTATAACTGTTCGAACCGGAACCTTGCAGACAACAACCTCTACCTGCACTTTAGGAAGAAGGTTGACCTCCTGCATAACTCCTCTGTAATATTCAGGCTTGCCCTTCTGCGCGCCGCAGCCAAGGACGTGTGTAACTGTCATGCCTGTAATACCAATGTCCATCAAAGCATTTTTGAGCATCTCAAATTTTTCCTGTTTAATAACAAGCTCTATTTTTGTCATCTTAACGTCTGATGCAACAACAGTATCCTTGGGAACTGATTTTACCTGAACAGGAACTGCCTCGTCAATGGGAACATTTCCTACGGATACAGCTGCCAAAGAACTCTCAGCGTCAAGCTGAGGAATGGCGGGCATAAAATCCGCATAGGCGGATATAAGTCCGTGCTCAGGAAGGTCAAGTCCTGAAATTTCCTCCTCGGGAGAAACTCTGAGACCAATAGTTTTTTTGATAATTGTAAATGTTATTGTTATTGCAACTGCTGCCCATATAATTGTGCTTACAACGCCGATTATTTCCACACCGAGGAACTGACCCCTTGTCATCCCCATAGCATCGAGAGACTCGTTGGAGCAGAATACTCCTGTAAGTAAAGTACCGAGAGCACCGCAGACCATATGCACTCCACATGCGCCTACAGGGTCGTCAACCTTAATTTTTTTGTCAATAAACTCTATTGCTCCCACAACCGCAAATCCGGCAATAATACCAATTAATGCAGCAGCCCAGGGATTTACCACATCACAGCCAGCGGTGATTGCCACAAGTCCCGCAAGAGAACCGTTTAATGTCATTGATACATCCGGCTTTTTATAAAGCACCCATGTAACAATCATAACTGTAACCGTTGAAGCCGCCGCCGCAAGATTTGTATTGAAAAATACCTTTCCGGCAAGCTCTGCCGCTCCGCCTGTCATAGACACTGTGGAACCTCCGTTAAAGCCAAACCAACAGAACCAGAGAATAAAGCAGCCTAAGGCTCCAAGTGTAATGGAATGTCCGGGTATAGCCTTTGATTTTCCGTTTTTACCATATTTACCTATACGGGGACCAAGCATTTTAGCTCCGATAAAAGCGCACACGCCGCCAAGCATATGAACTGCTGTGGATCCGGCGAAGTCATGAAAGCCCATCTGAGCAAGCCAGCCTCCGCCCCAAATCCAATGTCCGCTTATGGGGTAAATGATTAAACTTATAATAGCTGAGTAAATACAATAAGCGCTGAATTTTGTCCTTTCAGCCATGGCGCCTGAAACAATCGTTGCCGCCGTGGCACAGAACACTGTCTGAAAGATAAAATATGAAAAGAAGCTTACTCCCTCGGGAAGTATTGCCGAGTAGTCGCCTCTGGTAAAGAGGTCAATTCCTCCAAAAAATCCGCTTGTAGTTCCAAACATTATTCCGAAGCCGACGATCCAGTAAAGGGGTGTACCAATACTGAAGTCCATAAGGTTTTTCATAATAATGTTGCCTGCATTTTTTGATCTTGTAAATCCGGTTTCTACCATTGCAAAGCCTGCCTGCATAAAGAATACTAAGGCCGCCCCAATAAGTACCCACATGGTGTTAACATCGCTGAATAATTCTGCAAAATCCATTGTCATTCCTTCTTTCTGCTGTCATAAATTATGTCTGAAGTTATGCTGTATAATACCGTTGTTTTTAATAATGTCTTTATATTTCAGCCGGACAGCATATTTGATAAATCCGGCTGATTTTTTCATTTATCTTACGCCAAAAAGGAGGTCTCCGTAAGTGGGGAAGGGCCAGTATTTCTTTGAGGTAAGAGTCTCAAGCTCATCCGCAGGCTCTCTTATGGCGTCCATTGCGGGAAGTATTGCATCCTTGTAGTACATGGAAAGCTCTGTAATATCGACAATTCCAGCTGTCTTTGCAAGGTTGTCTTCAAGAACCTTTACTGCGGCATAAAGCTTAGAGGTCAGAGCGGAAATTTTAGCAACAATGTCCTCCTCATATCCGCATTGGCAGTCCGGCAAAAAGCTCTTCTTGGCTACGGCCGTATCAGCAAGTTCCTTAGCATATGCGGTAGCGGCGGGAAGTATATCCTTTTTAGCCATATCAAGCATTGTGCATGCTTCAATGCTTATAACCTTGCAGTAGCCTTCGAGTGTGATTTCATAACGTGACTCCATTTCTGCTTTTGTAAGTACATTGCTTTCTGTAAAAAGTGTTACATTTTTATCAGAAAGGAAGTAGGGCAAACAGTCAGGAGTTGTTTTAAGATTGCACAAGCCTCTCTTTTCAGCCTCTTCAATCCAAGCGTCGTCATATCCGTTTCCATTGAAAAGAATCCTTTCATGGTCTTTTATGGTTTTAACAATAAGTGCATGAAGTTCAGTATTGAAATCCTCTGAACCCTCAAGTTGGTCTGCGAACTGTTTAAGCTCTCGTCCTACTACAGTGTTAAGCACAAAGTTAGGACCAGAAATTGACATAGTAGAGCCAACCATTCTAAACTCAAATTTATTTCCTGTAAAGGCAAAGGGAGATGTTCTGTTTCTGTCTGTTGTGTCCTTAAAGAAAGGTGGGAGAACATCTACTCCGATCTGCATATCCTCTTTAAGTGAGCCATTGTATGGTTTGCCATCCTTAATTGCCTCAAGGATTGAATATAATTCATCACCGAGGAAAATAGAAACCACAGCTGGAGGAGCTTCATTAGCGCCAAGTCTATGGTCATTTCCTGCGGATGCTACTGCGATACGAAGAAGATCCTGATATTCATCAACGCCTTTAATTACAGCACAGAGGAACAGAAGAAACTGAGCGTTTTCATATGGTGTTTCTCCGGGTTCAAGAAGGTTCACCCCTGTATTTGTAGAGATTGACCAGTTATTATGTTTTCCAGAACCGTTAACGCCCGCGAAGGGCTTTTCATGAAGAAGACATACAAGGCCGTGCTTTTTAGCTACCTTCTGCATGATTTCCATTGTAAGCTGGTTATGGTCAGTTGCTATGTTTGTCGTTGTGAAAATTGGGGCAAGCTCATGCTGGGCGGGAGCAACCTCGTTATGCTCTGTTTTTGCAAGTACACCGAGCTTCCAGAGCTCTTCATTAAGGTCTGCCATATATGCTGCTACTCTTGGCTTTATTGTTCCAAAGTAGTGATCGTCAAGCTCCTGTCCCTTAGGTGCCTTTGCTCCAAAAAGTGTTCTTCCGGTATAAATAAGGTCTTTTCTTTGGTCGTAGAGTTCTTTGGGAACAAGGAAATATTCCTGCTCAGGTCCAACTGTCGTTTTAATTGAGGTTACATCCTCGTTTCCAAAAAGTCTAAGTACTCTTAAGGCTTCCTTATTAATATATTCCATTGATCGGAGAAGAGGGGTTTTCTTATCAAGGGCCTCTCCGCCGTATGAGCAGAAGGCTGTCGGTATACAGAGGGATTTGTCCTTAATAAATGCATATGAAGTAGGGTCCCAGGCTGTATATCCCCTTGCCTCAAATGTTGCTCTAAGCCCTCCTGATGGAAAGGATGATGCGTCAGGCTCTCCCTTTACCAGTTCCTTGCCGGAAAACTCCATAATGATTTTTCCGTCACCTTTTGGTGAAATGAAACTGTCATGTTTTTCTGCTGTAATTCCTGTCATGGGCTGAAACCAGTGAGTGAAATGCGTTGCGCCCTTTTCAATAGCCCAGTCCTTCATAGTATTGGCAACAACATTAGCAACCTCCAAATCTACCAGCGGAAGTCCGTCCTTGATGGTTTTCTGCATTGCCTTATAAGTTTCCTTAGGCAGGCGTGCTTCCATCACTTTGTCGTCAAATACCATTGATCCGAATAATTCTGTCATTGTGCTTGTGCTCATGATGTCTCGCTCCTTTTTGATATTTATTCATATATGCTGCACATGGATTTGTTCATGCTAAATGCCATGAAGGACTACCACTCAGCAGCTAAAAATAGATATAAAAAAGGCGCTACGGATAATATCCATAGCGCCTTTGCTAATCTTGTGGCTAGTTTAGCATTACTTTAAAGCGTTGTCAATAGCTATATTTAAAAAATTTTCAGTTTTTTTACAAGAATTTGTTATACGGTGTATTGACAGTAACAACTTGTAGTGCTAATCTATTTTAATGAAGGACAAGGGCATTCATCCTATACAGGTTATATTACTCATACAGGATGAGTGCCCTTTTATTGAGAAAAACATTTTTATCTATTGTTTTAAAACTATAATTATGTTTTAATTTAATTGTGGTTTTGAAACAGCTTTTTTATGTACATTTATATATCAGTTTTTTCAAGGATATTTGGAGGATTATTATTATGGCAAAGTTTATTTTTGTTACCGGAGGCGTTGTGTCAGGATTGGGAAAGGGCATTACAGCCGCATCGCTGGGAAGACTTCTTAAGGCAAGGGGATTAAAGGTTGCCGCACAGAAGCTTGACCCATATATAAATGTTGACCCTGGTACAATGAGCCCCTATCAGCATGGAGAGGTGTTTGTTACTGATGACGGGGCGGAAACAGACCTTGACCTGGGACACTATGAGAGATTTATTGACGAGGACTTGAACAAGTATTCTAACCTCACAACGGGCAAGGTATACTGGAACGTTCTTAATAAGGAAAGAAGAGGAGAATACCTTGGAGAAACTGTACAGGTAATTCCGCATGTTACAAACGTAATTAAGGAGTTTATTTACGGCGTTGCACAAAAGACTGACGCTGATGTTGTAATAACTGAGATCGGCGGTACAACAGGTGATATAGAAAGCCAGCCGTTCCTTGAGGCAATCCGACAGGTTGGGATAGAGGTTGGAAGGGAAAACTCTCTTTATATTCATGTAACATTGGTTCCTTATATAAGAGGCTCTGAGGAGCATAAATCTAAACCTACGCAGCATTCTGTAAAGGAACTTCAGGGTATGGGGATAAATCCTAATATAATAGTTCTCAGATGTGATGAACCGCTTGAGGAGTCCATATTCAAAAAAATTGCAATGTTCTGCAATGTAAAATTAGACTGTGTTATTGAAAATATAACTATTCCTATTCTTTATGAGGCTCCGCTTATGCTTGAAAAGAGCGGCTTCTCAAATATTGTGTGCCGTGAGCTTGGAATAAATGCTCCCGCTCCTGATCTTGCTGAATGGGAAAACATGGTAGATAGAATTAAAGCAAGAAAAAGAGAAGTAAGAATAGGTATCGTCGGAAAATACGTACAGCTTCATGACGCTTATTTGTCAGTGGCTGAGGCTTTAAGGCACGCAGGATATGAAAACGGTGCATACGTTGAAATTGAATGGATTGATTCTGAGACAATTACAAGCGCTAATGTATCGGATATTTTGGGAAAATGCTCTGGTATAGTTGTACCTGGAGGCTTTGGCAACAGAGGTATCGAGGGAAAAATCGCCGCTGCAAATTACTGCCGTACAAATAACCTTCCAATGCTTGGTATTTGTCTTGGCATGCAAATTGCTGTTATTGAGTTCGCAAGATATGTATGCGGTATTACAGACGCAAATTCAGGCGAATTTGACGAGGATACAGCCAACAAGGTAATCGACTTTATGCCTGACCAGAACAATGAAATAGCAAAGGGCGGAACAATGAGGCTTGGTGCATATCCCTGCAAGGTTAAAGAGGGGACAAAGATGTACGACTGCTATAAATCCGACCTTATATATGAAAGACACCGCCACCGTTATGAATTTAATAACGATTATAGAGACCTTATGCAGGAAAAAGGCCTTGTTATAAGCGGAACGTCACCTGACGGAAGAATAGTTGAAACTGTTGAGATACCTGAAAATGATTTTTATGTTGGAGTTCAGTATCATCCTGAGTTTAAAAGCCGACCTAACAGAGCGCAGGCACTTTTTGTTGGACTTGTAAAGGCTGCTTTAAATCACTAAAAATATTGTTATTCAGCACGACATAATATTTGACAGAACGGGGGACTATATATGAAATTTAATTTCACGAAAATGCATGGCATTGGAAACGATTATGTCTATGTCAACTGCATGGACAAAGAGCTTGAAAAACCCGAAGAAATTTCTATTGCTGTATCACCAAGACATTTTTCCGTCGGCTCGGACGGGCTTATTATGATTTGCAGCTCCGATGCTGCTGATGCTAAAATGAGAATATTTAACGCCGACGGAAGTGAAGCAAAAATGTGCGGCAATGGTATTAGATGTGTTGGAAAATATCTCTATGATAAGGGCATCGTTAACAAAACAGAGATTACTGTGGATACATTAAGCGGAATTAAAAAGCTTAAGCTTAATGTTGTTAACGGAAAAGTTGATACAGTTTGCGTTGATATGGGCAAGGCTATATTGGACCCTGAAAAAATCCCTGTTTTGTCACCCAATATTATGATAAACAGACCTGTGATAGTTGATGGAAAGAAATATAATCTGACGGCGGTTTCTATGGGTAACCCGCATGCGGTGTGCTTTGTTGATGACGTTGACGGACTTGACTTGGAAAAAATCGGACCAAGCTTTGAAAACCTGACCATTTTTCCAGACAGAGTGAATACGGAGTTTGTTAAGGTTATCGACGAAAAGACTCTTCAGATGAGAGTTTGGGAAAGAGGCAGCGGAGAGACGTATGCCTGCGGAACAGGTACATGCGCTACAGTGGTTGCGGCATGTCTGAACAAAATATGCAAACAGGATACGGACGTAACGGTTCATCTGATTGGCGGAGACTTGGTTATAAGATACTGTACAGACGGAACGGTGTTTATGACTGGAAAAGCAGAGACAGCATATGAGGGAGTGTTTGAATATGAATATAAAGATTAACGATAACTACGATAACCTTAAAGAAAGCTACCTTTTTTCTGAAACGGCTAAAAGGATAAATAAGTATACTGCGGAACATCCCGATAAAAAGGTTATAAAGCTTAGTATAGGGGATGTAACTCTTCCTCTTACAAAAACAGTTATAGATGCAATGCATAAGGCTGTTGATGAAATGGCTTCTAAAGACACATTTAGAGGTTATCCGCCTGAATACGGATATGATTTTTTGAGGGAAGCAATATCGACGCATTACGGAAGATACGGAGTTAAAATTGATTCTGATGAAGTTTTTGTAAGCGATGGAGCTAAAAGCGACTGCGGAAATATTGTAGACATTCTTGGCGATAACGATATACTTATACCAGATCCCGTTTATCCGGTATATATGGACAGCAATATAATGAGCGGTAGGAATATAGAACTTCTTCCAGCTAATATAGAAAACAATTTCCTTCCAATGCCGGACGGACTTGCTAAAAAGCCATATATAATTTATCTTTGCTCACCTAATAATCCTACCGGAGCAACATATAATAAGGAACAGCTTAGCCTATGGGTTAAATATGCTAAGGAAAGCGGCTCGCTTATTATTTTTGATTCCGCCTATGAGTCTTTTATTAACGGTGATTATCCACACTCAATTTATGCTGTTGAGGGTGCCAGAGAATGCGCTGTTGAAATATGCAGCTTTTCAAAGATGGCAGGCTTTACGGGTACGAGATGTTCATGGACGGTGTTTCCTAAAGAACTTGTAATTGGAGAAAAATCACTGCAGAAGCTGTGGGCAAGAAGACAGGCTACAAAGTTTAACGGCGTTCCGTATGTAATACAGAGGGCTGCCGAGGCTGCTCTGTCGGAGCAGGGATTTAAAGAAGCAATGGATAACATTGCATACTATATGGGCAATGCAAAGCTGATTGCCGACCTTCTTACGGAAAAGGGAATTTGGTTCTCAGGTGGTAAATGTTCTCCATATATTTGGCTTAAATGTCCTAACGGAATGGATTCTTGGAAATTCTTTGACTGGCTGCTCGAAAATGCCCAGGTAGGCGGAACACCTGGTGCTGGTTTTGGTGACGAGGGAGAAGGATACTTCCGTCTTACTTCGTTTGGAAGCAGGGAAAATACAGAAGAGGCAATAGAAAGACTGAGAAAGCTGCTTTAAATAAATTAAACCTTCATTTTGAAAAAAATGAAGGTTTTTTATTTTTTTAAAAAATATCTCTTGACAAATAGAATGTATTTTGTATAATTGTATTAAGTACTTAATACAGAAGTACAACAGGAGGAGGGATACCATGATATGGTCTTTAAAAGAAGACAGGCCGATATATTCACAACTGGTGGAGCATATAAAATTAGGTATAATTTCTGGGACTTGGCTTTCAGGTGAAAAGCTGCCGTCAGTCAGAGATTTAGCGGAAGAGGCAGGAGTTAATCCAAACACAATGCAGAGGGCTTTATCAGATCTTGAAAGAGAAGGTCTCGTATATTCAAAGAGAACAAGCGGAAGATACATCACGGAGGACAATACTATGATTGAGTCTGTAAGAGACGCTATAGCGTCAGAAAATATCAACAGTTTTATCGAAAGTATGAAAAAGCTCGGATTTACGCCTGAGCAAACATTAGATGCCTTTAAAAAGGCAGTTGAGGGAGGGGAGAATAAATGACAGAATTTGTACTTGAGGTAAAGGGAGTAAACAAAAGCTATGGCAAAAAGCCTGCCCTTAATGATATCAGCCTTAAGCTGGAAAGAGGAAAAATAATTGGTCTTTTAGGACCAAACGGAAGTGGAAAGACCACACTTATAAAGCTTATAAACGGACTTCTTACACCGGATTCAGGACAGATATTTGTTGATGGAATGCCAATAGGCACTGAAAGCCATTTAGCAGTTTCCTACCTGCCGGATAAGACATATCTCCCGGACTGGATGAAGGTATCTGATATGATGAAGATGTTTTCCGATTTCTACAGTAACTTTGATGACGCAAAGGCAAGGGATATGCTCAGCAGGCTTAATATAAGCGAGAGTGACAGACTTAAGGCGCTTTCAAAAGGAAATAAGGAGAAGGTTCAGTTAATCCTTGTAATGAGCAGAAATGCAAAGCTTTATCTTCTTGATGAACCGATAGGCGGCGTTGACCCCGCTGCCAGGGACTATATTCTGAACACAATTATAACTACTTATAATCCGGACGCCAGTGTCGTTATATCAACACATCTTATATCGGATATAGAAAAGGTTCTTGACGAGGCAGTTTTTATAAATAACGGAAACATAGTTCTCCATGAGACTATTGATAATATCAGGGAGAAAGAGGGCAAATCCGTTGACGGATATTTCAGGGAGGTATTCAAATGTTAAAAAAATTACTGAAATATGAGTTTCAGGCAACAGGAAGAATATTTCTGCCATTATATGGAGCTCTTATAGTAGTAGCATTCATACAGAGGCTTTTTCTTGCATTTAATTTAAACAGCTTGGACAGTCTTGCGCTCAATATACTTACTGCAATGGTACCTACAATTTTCGGAGCGCTTATAATGGCGATATGCGTTGTAACATTTATAATGATGATACAAAGGTTTTATAAAAACCTGCTTGGACGTGAAGGATATCTTATGTTCACACTCCCGGTAAGTGTTTCAAAGCTTATTTGGAGTAAACTGATTGTAATAGTAGTATGGAGCATACTGAGTGTGCTTATCGGAATTTTATCGTTCTTTATAGTATTTCTGCAATCTGGCGACTTCACTCTTATTATGTCAGAATTTGGAGAGCTGTTAAAACAGCTGCATATTAATCACTTTATGTTATCTGCTGTAGAAACGGTTGTATTGATACTTGCAGTAGGAATTTCAGAAGTTCTCAGTATATATCTTTCAATGGCAATAGGACAGCTTTCAAATAAACATAAGGTACTTAGCGCAGTAGGTGCCTATATAGGCATCAGCATACTTGTTAATAACGTTGTAATGGCAGTTGTAATAAGCGCCGGCAATTCACCGCTTGGAGATACATTGTTCAGAACATTATTCTCAGGACTTAATGAAGTTCAGACCGTTAATGTAGGACTGATGATAATTATACTTTTCTTTGTTATTCAGGCAGTTGTATATTTTCTTATAACAAAACATCTGCTTACTAAGAAACTCAATCTCGAATAAGATTGTTTAAATAGATATAAAAATAAGGGCTTTTATAAGCCCTTATTTTTGTCTTGAATTTTTTTTATTGAGCTGCCTATATCAAATATTATAAATAATATATAATCGTTTTCATTTTCATCAATAAGTAACTTTCCATTAAGTGAAAAATATTTATAATTTCCCCATTTGTCCTTTATCCTTATTAAATTACTGGTGATTGCATTTTCAGCATATGACTTATATGCCTCTTTACAAATCTCTATGTCATCCGGATGGATTTCAGAAATTAACGACTGATTTGACGGATGAAGGCTGCGGTATTCCAAATAGCTGGAATATCCAAGTGATTCAAGTAAAGACTGATTAATAAAACGTATGCGTGAATTCTCGAAGTTATTATCTGTAACAATAATTCCTCCGGATACAACCTTTAATACATTGTTCAACTCGCTGCTTGTTAATTTAGACATATAATGCACGTCAGAATCATCTGTCAGCATACAGCCGCAGTAGCCATCAGAAAATTTAAAGCAGTCTATCTTCAGATATTTTCCGGTTTCAGGGCTAAATGCATGGAAAGAATTTTTTTCTCCTGTTGTCGAGGTTTCATAGTACATATTTAAGATACTGTCATCAGCATTTTTAAATATTTCATGGTATTTATGGCCTATTATTGAATCAAGCGGTATTTTTTCGACATCAGCAAGAGCTTGATTGGCATAAATAAAAGTAAAATCAACAGGCTTATCATCTACAGTTTCCATTCTTATCAGGGAAAATGCATAAGGACTGTTTTCATATACCAGCTTTAGGCTTTCAATACTGCGTTCAAGCAGACCTTCATCGCCATTATCCCTATAAGCGGTTATGTTTCTGCCTCGTTTCTTAGCGTTATAAAGCTCCTCATCAGCTTCTGTCTTTAATATGTCAAGCCCATTAGACGTTGTTATTGTTCCGCTTGATACTCCTATACTGACGGTTACATATTCGGATGGAGAGCCGTCAGGCGCCTTTATTTTTAGACTTTCAATATTAGTCCTTATATTTTCTGCGACCTTTATTGAACCATATATATCCGTATCATATAAAAACACCATAAATTCCTCACCGCCGAAACGGCAGGCAATGTCAGTTTCACATCTCAATGAGGCGGATATGGCATCAGATATTTTTACTAGACAGCTGTCTCCGCTATAATGCCCAAAATTATCATTATACTGCTTAAATAAGTCAACATCTATCATAAGTATGCCTACAGGTATTTGGTGCTTTTCTATATACGGCAGAAGGGCACCGGTCTTACGCTGAAATCCGTTCCTGTTAAATAGCTTTGTCATTGGGTCCTTAAAGGCAAGATTTCTATAATCGGCTGTTTTTAAATAGGCGTCGATTACATAAAGTATTCTTTTAAGCATTGAGACAAACAGCGCGGATATGGATATTGCAAGTCCAATACAAAACATCACGGTTCTGTCATAGGCAGGATTTATATAGAATACTGCGATGCCTATTATACCAAATACAGCAAATGATACTATTGAAAACGCGGCAAACCTTCCTTCAAAATTAGACGGTTCAACAGACTCTTTAATAACATATTTTAAAGAAACTATAATACTTATTACTAACAGTAAATGCTCTGCTGTTACTGTAAATATGAAGTCGCTTGTTCCTGTCACATATAAAAGCAAATTAATTATGTATAGTACGAGAAAAGCTCTTGATAAAATGCTCAGGGCTTTAACCGTTTTTCTGGTTTTGGCAGAATAGCTTATTACACTGAAAAACGGCACAGGAAGCAGCATAAATGAAGTAAACGATATAAAAACTACCGCTTCAATGTTAGTAAAAATAAATTGAGCTAAATTTGAATCGGTAAACAGCCATGTAGCTGATAGGGCTATAAACGCCGCTAAATAGGATATTTCAGCAGTCGCTTCTGATTTATGCTTCCTAAGAAATATGCAGACGGCAAAAAGCACTGCGGCAGAAACATACAGCAGAGAAATGAAAAATATTTTTGGCAGGCTTCTTATAATAATATTTGAAATTATGCTGTCATTTTGGCCAATTTCAATTGCTGTAAGAAAGACCTTTCCGTTTGTATATGGATTTGTAAGCTGAATTTCTATTGATTTTGAAGCGCTGCCGCTTGGCAGCTCAGCTATAATAGTCTGGTTTCCAAACATTGAGCCTATTAAAGGGTCAGATGAATGTGCGTATTCGTATATTATTTCACCGTTTACTTTAATAGAGACTGCCTGATACATATTTTCAAAAAAAATACAATCTCCGTCTTTTATATTTTCTGGCAGAGTATTTTTAAAAACAATGTGATTATTATCATAATAGGAGCTGTTTATTGCAGCCGAAACGGATTCTCCGTCTTTATTATAGGTCCAGCCGCTGCTAAAATCGTTTAATGTATTTGCTGAAAGTATATTGGTACTGAAATTTGAGTATACAAATAAAACTGCTGATATTACAGAGGCAACACAGCATATAACGGCGAATAGAATCATTGTTCTTTTTATACTTTCTTTAGCCGTGTACATAAAATCACTCCTGACTGGTAAAATTAGTATACCATATACTTGTTGTCCAGTACAGAATTTATTGTAAAAAAATGACCGTCCGGTCATTATATTCGGACGGTCTAAATAGAATTACTTAATTGTTATTTTAAGTGCTTCACCAAGAGTATCTGCAGTTACCGGAACTTCAGTTATGCCGGCTGCATAAGGTGCGATTGAATAGAGTCCTGTAAAGAATACAACAGAACCGTCCTTGATATAAAAATCAACTTCTTCAAGGGTTTTATCAAGGTCTGTAAGGGCATCTGAGAAGAAGTTCTCAGGAGCAGCGTTTATAACCTCTGTATAAGCATTTTTGATTATTGCCTTTGTATCGCCGCTTATTACATCAGCAAGTGCAAGCTCTTTTCCAGATGCAAGGTCGTATGTATATCCATCACGATATGAAATAGGGTGTGCACCGTGGAAATCATAGCTGGTCTCTGTATAGAACGAATATACATTATCATTGATAAATGTGAGCTTATAGCCGCCTGTTATTGATAAAGATGAAAATTCCTCTCCACCTTCCTTAGAAGATTTATATAATTCCTCAGCCGATATCTTAAGTTCTTCAGAACGGTTAGCAATCATTTCCTCTACGCTCTTTTTAACTGCTTCATTTACAGAAGCTTTACCAGCAGCCGTACATTTGTCATTAAGTACAGGATATTCAATTAATACAGTATAAAGGACAGTGCCGTCCTCTGCTTTATACTCATTTTCTATTTTTGCTGTATCAATAACAGAATCAGAAACCTCTTTGGCGTCATCAACAGTTACCGTTTTCGCTTCTCCATCCCAAGCTACCGCTGCTCCAAATGCTTCTGCAATTGCGCGGAGGGGAATCATTGTGCTTCCGTTTATAATTTCGGGAGCAACATCAAGCGTTACAGTGCCGTCATTAGTTATAAGGTTAGTATCGCCAATTACAAAATAAGCGGAATCAAGACCTCTTTTGGCGGTTATGCTTTTAGCTTCGTCATTCCAGTCTACCTCAATTCCCATTGCCTCAAGGACGCCTCTTAAAGGTACAAGTGTTCTGTCAGCCTTGATTACCGGAGCTTGACCAGCAAAAGTAACCTCAGTACCGTTTACGACTACTTTGATTACATCTGACGCTTCAGCTGTCTTGGCAGCAACAGTCTTTTCAGACTCAGCTTCGGCTGTTACTTTTTCAGGTTCTGTTTTAGCAGTGTCTTCAGCTAAAACCGGTACTGCCATTGTCGCCGCCAAAACGCAGGCAATTGCAGCTGATGTAAATTTTTTCATTTAAATTCCTCCTTAGATTTTAATAACACTATTATTATATCACTTTTAAAATATTTAGTATATAAAGGCGATTAAAATGCGATAAATCTTTTATCTGCTTCTATAGTAAATAATCATGCTGAGAGCAGCCTCATTCATACCTGTGTTTTTGTAGCTGTGAACGGTATCAGCCTTAAAGCTTATCGAATCTCCTTTATTAAGACAATACAGGTTTTCACCTACAGTTATCTCAACAGAGCCTTCAAATACAGTTATGTATTCTTCGCTGCCTGAAATGTGCGGCTGAGCCTGTAAAAATCCGTTCGGGGATATAACTATGCGATAGGTCTCAAAAAGTCTGCTTTCATCAAACATGAAGGCAGGATAATTTATATAACGGCCTTCATCCTCTATGAATGGAGTGACCGAAGAAAGAGAAATAAAGTCCGCATTTTCATCCTTATTTTCTATAAGCTCGGTAAACGATACCTTATAACCATTGGCTATTTTCCACAAAACAGATATTGTTGGATTAACATCTCCTTTTTCTATCTGTGCAAGCATACTCCTGGATACACCTGTGACAGACGATGCACTGTCAAGGGTTAGCTTCTTTTTTTCTCTTATATTTTTAATATTTTTTGAAACAGCTGAATTTATATCCATAAAAATTACCTCCAAGTATTGACGATATAATATATTAATAGTACAATATAGAAGAAATCTGATATATAAGACTATAAATTCAGTATAACGTATATTAATGAATGGGTCAATCACAAAGGAGGCTGTTTTACAATGATTATTTTGAGAAAAGCAAATGAGAATGAAACTGATAATGCAGTGCGTCTAATAAATGAGGCCAAGAAATTTTTAAAACAGCAGGGTATTGACCAGTGGCAGAAGGGGTATCCCGATATAGAATGCATAAAAAACGATATCAAAAATAAAAAGGGATATTTTCTTGAAGAAGATATTTTAATTGGATATTTGTGCATAGATTTCGATGGAGAGCCTGCATATGATAATTTAAACGGAGAGTGGAAAGGTAATGACAAATACGCGGTTGTACACCGAATGGCAATTGATGATGCATACAGAGGAAAAGGGGCTGCCAGTACCGCCTTTGATTTGGTTCAGAGTTTGTGCAGAGAAAATGGGGTTCATAGTATCCGAGTGGATACCGATGAGGACAATAAAATTATGCAGCATATAATACATAAAAATGGATTTGAATTCTGCGGGTCAATTTGTTTTGACAATAGTAAAAAAATAGCCTTTGAAAAATTATTTTAACAAAAAGCTGGAGCAATTCTGCTCCAGCTTTTATTATTCAATTCTTGGCATATTCCATTTGAATTTTGTCGCAAGAAGCCTGATAGTGATTGTTGTTCCGGCACCTATAATCATAGCAATGTCCCTGTCGCATCCATATTTAAATAAATAATAGTACAATGCGCCTCCGGCAATTGTTGCAAGAGCGTAAATTCTCTTTCTCAGTACAGCGGGAAGCCTTTGACATAAAAGGTCTCGAATTATGCCTCCTCCTATACATGTTGTCATAGCCATGAAGATACATAAGAACGCATTATCTCCATAGCCATGCTGTATACATCTTTGAACAGCGGTAACGGCAAACAGGCCTATACCAACAGCGTCAAACACGTTTACTATGCTGTCTATTTTTTCTACATTCCTGTAAAATCTGTCTTTGTCTATAAATGCAATTGTAAATACCAATAATGAGGCGATAACTGCCGTAACCGTATAAATCTTATAGGTAAACATTATCGGAGGAAATATACCAAGAATTATATCCCTTATAACTCCTCCGCCAAGTGCTGTAAGAACACCTATTAACGCAACGCCAAATATATCAAGCCCGCGTTCTATTGCCACAACTGAACCGGATACGGCAAAAGCCACTATCCCGACTATTTCAACTAAAAGTATTATAGCGCTTTCCATTATAATCCTCCTAAAATTTAAGGGGAAGCCTGTTTAAAAAATATACTGTTTAAATCATATTAGAAATGAGTTCAATTTGCAAGGCCGTTTTCAGTATAATCTATGTAAACAGAAAATATTGTGTGATTTTGTAAAGTTGAAAAATTGAAAAACACATTATTTCAATTGACTGGAGTTGAGGGAAATTTCTAGCTTGTTGCCTTCTATATACTTTTTAAAGCATTAATGTTATCCTGCTAAACAAGGATACGAAATTCAATTATGAAATTAAAAAAGGAAATTTGAATGTTGCCGTCAAGTATTAGTACGGATACATATACGGGCTCAGGCAGAGGCCGGAGGAAAAACAATTTCTAAGAGAAAGAGGGATAAGAGATGTTTGAAACAAAAGGCAAGAAGGCAAAAGAGTTACTGGCCTATTATCAGGCTAAACTGGATGAGGAAGCAAGACAGGCCAAAGCAGAAGGCAGACTTGTATGCTGGTCAGCTTCTGTAGCGCCTCCCGAAATGTGTGTTGCGATGGACATAGCTATGGTTTATCCTGAAACACATGCTGCTGGTATCGGTGCAAAAAAGGGTGCCCTCGACATGATTGATGTTGCCGACAGAAAGGGCTATTCAATTGACTGCTGTTCATATGGCAGAGTAAACATCGGTTATATGGAGCTTCTTAAGGAAGAGGCTGAGACAGGAGTTACTCCGGAGGCTCTTAAAAACTCACCTGCTTCAAGAGTTCCTCTTCCTGACCTTGTAATTACCTGCAATAATATATGTAATACACTTCTTAAATGGTATGAAAACCTTGCAGTGGTTCTTGATATTCCATGTATAGTAATTGATGTTCCGTTTAATCACACAATGCCTATACCTGAATATGCAAAGTCTTATATAGCTGACCAGTTCAGAAATGCTATATCACAGCTTGAGGTGATCTGCGGAAGGCCATTTGACTACAAAAAATTCCGTGAGGTAAGGGAACAGACACAGCGCAGCGTATATCAGTGGAACAGAATTGCGGCAATGTCTCATTACAAGCCTTCACCGCTTAACGGCTTTGATTTATTTAACTATATGGCTCTTATTGTTTGTGCAAGAAGCCGTGATTACGCCGAAATAACATTTAAAGCTTTCGCTGACGAGCTTGAGGAAAACCTTAAAAACGGAGTTTACGCATTCAAAGGCAATGAAAAAACACGAATTACATGGGAAGGAATAGCAGTATGGCCTCATCTTGGACATACATTTAAATCCCTTAAGAGCCTCAACTCAATAATGACAGGCTCGGCTTACCCAGGACTTTGGGATCTTCATTACGACGCTAATGACGAGTCTCTCCACTCAATGGCAGAGGCTTATACAAGAATTTACATAAATACATGCCTTGACAATAAGGTTGCGGTTCTGCTTAACATAGTAAACGGCGGACAGTGCGACGGTGTTGTATACCATCTTAACAGAAGCTGCAAGCTTATGAGCTTCCTTAATGTGGAAACAGCAGAGATAATCAAAGAGAAGACGGGAACGCCTTATGTAAGCTTCGACGGCGACCAGACAGACCCCCGCAGCTTCTCACCGGCACAGTTTGACACACGTGTTCAGGCGCTGGTTGAAATGATGGAACAGCAGATTGCCGAAAAAGCAGAGTAAGGGGGAAGAAAAATGAGCAGAGTAGATGAAATATTAAACCAGTTAAAAGGTATTGCGGCCGACCCTAAAAAGGCCATGAATGACTATAAAGAAGAAACAGGAAAGGGCGCAATCGGAATTATGCCTCTGTATGCTCCCGAAGAACTTGTATATGCAACAGGACGCCTTCCTATGGGAATTTGGGGCGGACAGAAAGCCATATCAAAGGCAAGAGCTTATCTTCCTCCCTTCGCATGTTCAATCATGCAGCAGGTAATGGAGCTTCAGTGCAGCGGCGCTTATGATGAGCTTGAAGCAGTTGTTTTCTCAGTTCCATGTGACACGTTAAAGTGCCTCAGCCAGAAATGGAAAGGAACATCACCGGTAATTACATTTACGCATCCTCAGAACAGAGGTCTTGAATCAGCTAATCTCTTCCTTGTTGAGGAGTATAAAATAGTTAAGGATAAGCTTGAGCAGATTGTAGGCGCACCTATAACAAACGCAGCAATAGAGGACGCAATTACAGTTTACAATGAAAACAGGGCAGTAATGCGTGAGTTTGTAAAGACAGCGGCAGATTATCCTCAGGTTGTTGACCCAGTAGCACGCCATGCCGTATTCAAATCCAGAATGTTTATGGATAAGGCTAAACATACAGTACTTGTAAAGGAACTTATTGAGGAAATCAAAAAGTCAGAGATACAGCCTTGGACAGGTAAAAAAGTCATACTTACGGGTATCCTCGCAGAGCCCAATGAAGTGCTTGATATTTTCAAGGAAAACGGACTTGCCATTGTAGCCGATGACCTTGCTCAGGAATCAAGACAGATTAGAGTAGACGTACCATCAGGCGAAGCAGCTCCTTTATACAGACTGGCAAAGGTATGGCAGAACATGTATGGGTGCTCAGTTGCCACTGATACCAAGAAAATCAGAGGCAAAATGCTCATGGATATGAAAAAACAGACAGGAGCAGATGCCGTAATCGTTTGCATGATGAAGTTCTGCGACCCTGAAGAGTGGGATTATCCGGTATACTACAAGCAGTTTGAAGATGCAGGAGTGAAAAACCTTATGATTGAAATTGATCAGGAGGCAAATTCATTCGAGCAGATCAGAACAAGAGTACAGAGCTTCGTTGAAACAATTGGTTAAGCACACCTCTCTCCAAAACGGCTAAGCCGTGAGGGGATAAAAATGGACAGGAAATCCTTCTCCCCAAGGGAATTCCTGTCCAAATAAAACTAACACCATGCTAAAAATCCAATAATGCTATCTGAAATCTATCAAACCCCGTATGTTTACTGCATACGGGGTCCCTCTATTTATCCTATTTTAAAAGCACAGCTTATCAGATTACTACTAAGTTTTATAGTAGCTTATTTTTAAATTATTAGCCACTAACTAATTTCTTAATATATTTAATTGTTTTTTCAAATATGGTAATATTCATCTGTAAGAAAGTTAAAAAAATAACAAATGGAATTCCTGAGTTAAATATATTATAAAAAGAAAGAGGGAGTAAAAATGTTAAATATTACAGGCAAAAATTCAAAAGAGCTTTTGGCCTATTTTCAGGATAAGATTAGCGATGATGCATGGAAGGCCAAAGCAGAAGGCAGACCCGTATGCTGGTCTTCATCAATAGCCCCTTCAGAGATGTTTGTCGCTATGGATATACCTGTTCTGTATCCGGAAAACCATGCCGCCGGCATTGGAGCAAAGCATGGAGCACTTGATATGATAGAAGTTGCGGAGCGAAAAGGATATTCACTGGATATATGTTCTTACGCTCGCATCAATTTAGCATATATGGAACTTCTTAAGGAAGAAGCAGAGACAGGAATTACCCCGGAGACTCTTAAAAACTGTCCCGCGGCTAAAATTCCTCTTCCGGATGTAGTTATATTTTGTAACAACATCTGCAATGTTCTTTGCAAATGGTATGAGAACTTGGCGGTGGAACTTGATATACCATGTATTATTATAGATGTTCCATTTAACCATACAATGCCTGTTACTAAGGCAGTAAAAAAATATATAGCAGACCAGCTTAGAAATTCCATATCTCAGCTTGAGGTGCTTTGCGGAAGACCATTTGATTATGATAAATTTAGAGAGGCAAGACATCAAACAGTACGTTCAGGAAATGCATGGAAGAGAGTAGGAATGTTGACAAATTATAAGCCCTCGCCATTTAACGGCTTTGATTTCTTTAATTATATGGCACTTGCGGTTTGTGCAAAAAGTCTTCCATATGCTGAAATAACCTTCAATAAACTGATTGAAGAGACAGAAGAAAAATTAAGAAAAGGCCAGTATGCGTTTAATGGAAACCAAGATGCTCGTATATGCTGGGAAGGAATAGCAGTATGGCCTTATCTTGGACATACGTTTAAGTCGCTGAAAGCGCAGAATACAATTATGATTGGCTCCACATATACCGACCTTTGGGCTTTAGAGTATGACCCTGACGACGAAACCCTATATTCAATGGCCGAGATGTATGCAAAGGAATACATAAACACGAATTTGGAAAACAGGGCAAAGGCGATTTATAATATTGTCAATAATCAGCAGTGCGACGGTATAATCTATCATACTAACAGAAGCTGTAAAAACCTTGCCTTAACCAATAGCCCGGAGGTTTGCAATATAGTTCAGGAAAAGACCGGAAAACCGTTTGTATTTTTTGACGGCGACCAGACGGACCCCAGAAACTTCTCACCCGCACAGTATGATACACGTGTACAGGCACTGAAAGAAGTAATAGAACAGAATATTTAAAGAAACAGACGGTTAAGGAGGAGAAATCATGAATAAAATTGACAGTATTTTAAAACAGCTGATTGACATAGCATCAAATCCAAAAAAGGCTATGGATGATTATAAAACTGAAACAGGAAATGGAGCAATAGGAATTATGCCTCTGTATGCTCCGGAGGAGCTTGTATATGCGGCTGGAAGACTGCCCATGGGAATGTGGGGAGGAACGAAGCCTATATCAAAGGCAAGAGCGTATCTCGTACCATTCGCCTGCTCAATTATGCAGGAAGTAATGGAGCTTCAGTGCAGCGGCGCTTATGACGAGCTTGAGGCTGTGATCTTTTCAACTCCATGCGATACATTAAAGAATCTTAGTCAAAAATGGAGAGGTAAATGCCCCGCAATTGTATTTACTCATCCTCAAAACAGAGTTGTTGAGTCATCTAACGAATATCTTGCCGAGGAATATAGAATTGTTAAAACTAAGCTTGAAGAAATAACAGGCAATACTATAACAAATGCAGCAATAGAAGACGCAATCACAGTTTACAATGAAAACAGAGCTGTAATGCGAGAATTTGTAAAGACAGCGGCAGATTATCCGCAGGTTATTGATCCTATAGCGCGTCATGCGGTATTCAAATCCAGAATGTTTATGGATAAGGCTAAACATACAGTGCTTGTAAGGGAGCTTATCGAGGAAATCAGAAAGTCAGAGATACAGCCTTGGGCAGGTAAAAAAGTCATACTTACGGGTATCCTCGCAGAGCCCAATGAAGTGCTTGATATTTTCAAGGAAAACGGACTTGCCATTGTAGCCGACGACCTTGCTCAGGAATCAAGACAGATAAGAGTAGATGTGCCATCCGGGGATATGTCTCCGCTGTATAGGCTTGCAAAAACATGGCAAAATATGTATGGATGCCCTCTTGCTACAGATATAAAAAAGACAAGGGTAAATATGCTTACAAATATGGTTAAACAAAATAATGCCGATGCTGTGATTGTCTGCATGATGAAGTTCTGTGACCCTGAGGAATTTGATTATCCTATATACTATAAAAAATTCCAAAAAGAAGGTATTAAAAGCCTTATGATAGAAATAGATATGGAAGCTAAGTCCTTTGAACAGACGAGAACAAGAGTGCAGAGCTTTGTTGAAAATCTTTAATTTTATTCATAACCCCATGTATCACACAGAGGTTATAAGGCAGCGGCACTGTCCATGACACAGTGCTGCTGCCATCTAATAGTGAGAATAAGCAGAATAATAATTTTTGGTTATCATAATGTGTTAATAAAACCCTCGATCACATATTTTAATAGCCGGATTATACTTGCCATTATTTCTGCTTTTCTATAGATATACTGAAATCTACTGGCCCCGTCTTATTTAAATTATACGGGGTCCCTCTATTTTTAAGCTTCATTATTTAATGTATTTTTAGACTTTTGCCTTTCAGGTATCTGTGTAAGCAGAACACCGAGAAAGACAAGGGCACAGCCAAAAAGCTCCTTCGCAGAAAGCGCCTGATTAAGCAGTATCCATCCAAAGAGAACTGAAAATACTGATTCGAGCGAACATATGAGAGAGGCAACAGTTGGGTCTATATCCTTCTGTGCAATTATCTGTAATGTGTAGCCTACTCCGGATGAAAGCGCGCCTGCATAAAGTATTGGAGCCCATGCCTCTAAAATACTTCCAATATTAGGCTTCTCAAATATCAGCATTGGAACAGCGGCTATTGCCGCACAAATCCAAAACTGAATACAGCTCATCTTAATTCCGTTTACCTTTGGCGAAAAATGGTCAATTATAAGTATATGAAATGCAAATCCAAGTGCGCAGCACAGTACAAAGGCGTCGCCTTTGTTAATGCCGCTTTCCCCGTTCATACAGAGAAAATACATCCCTATTACAGCAATTACAACAGCAATCCAGACTTTTTTTGGAGCTTTCCTGCCAAGAATAACGCCTATAATAGGTACAATAATCATATATAAAGATGTAATAAAGCCAGCCTTTCCAACAGTAGTATATTTAATTCCTATCTGCTGGAAGGAGGATGCGACAAAAAGCGCTATGCCGCAGCATATACCTCCGATTATAAGGGTTTTAACATCTTTAGGTTTGGTCTGCGCTTCTTTTTTTGATGAAAACTTTATTAGAGGAAGAAGAACTATTCCTCCGATTACGCTCCTTGAAAACAGATATGTAAAAGGGCCTACATAATCCATACCAACGCTTTGGGCCACAAAGGCGGCTCCCCAAATAAGTGCGGTAAGTGTGAGAAGAAGTCCTGCTCGAAGCTGTTTTGACATGATAGATGATACCTCCGTTGTCTTAAAATTTATGTTGAAACTGCAAACGAGTATACAACAATTGAGGAAAAATGGCAATAAATAAGCAGAAAAAAATACAGTTATTTAATATCATCATTGTATGAAGGCAGGCTAAGTGATAAAATAAAGTCAAATAAATTTAAGGAGCTGATATGATGAAGGTATTGATGATTAATGCAAGCCCCCATGAAAAAGGCTGTACATATACGGCTTTAAGTGAGATTGCAAGGGTTCTTAATGATGAGGGAATAGATACACATATTGTAAATGTAGGAAAATCAATGAAACATCCATGTGTTGCGTGTATGTCCTGCGCTAAAACTAAATCGGGAAAATGCGCCTTTAATGATGATCCTGTAAATGAATGCGGTGATATGCTCAGAGAGGCTGACGGCTTTATCATTGGAGAGCCTGTATATTATGGAGCGCCAGCGTCTCAGGCACAGATGTTTATGGATAGACTGTTTTACAGTGCTGGCTCTGACTTTGCTTTCAAGCCGGCCGCCGCAATAGCAAGCTGCAGAAGGGGAGGCCTTACTCCCACAATGGATAGAATGAACAAATATTTTACTATTTCACAAATGCCGATTGTGTCGTCAAATTACTGGAACGGCGTACATGGCAATACTCCTGAGGAAGTTGTTCAGGACCTTGAGGGTATGCAGATTATGAGAATACTTGGACGAAATATGGCATGGATGCTTAAATGCATTGAAGCAGGAAAGAAAGCCGGAATTGCATGTCCTGAACAGGAAAATAAGGTAAGAACAAATTTTATTAGGTAAGATAAAGCCCCTGACTGTGGTCAGGGGCTTTAATTTATTTTTATTCTCTTGTAACTTCTTTGTTAGCTTTTGGTTACTGTAAGAATAATACATTTCCTGTCGGTTAATTTGGCTAAATTTTACCCTTTAGGATTGTTCAAAACGCATAAAATAGTATTGGTTAGCAGATTTTTATTGACTTAATTAATAAGAGTAGTATAATTAGAGCTATAAGATGTATCATGTATACATCATACTAATTGAAAAGTGATACGTATATCAAAAGGAGGATATTGTTATGAAAACAATCAAGATTCCGTATTACAAAGAGACAGTTGATATTAACGTTGCAGAAGAAAATTTAAAGGCTGTTATTACAGCAAGAATGCATGAGTATAAGGCTGAAAAGGGCGAGGCTGAACTTGTCGAGGACGCTTTGGCAAATCCTATCGGCAGCAAAAAGCTTTCAGAGCTTGCCGTAGGAAAAGATAAAATTGTTATAGTTACTAGCGACCATACAAGAGCTGTTCCAAGTAAAATAACACTTCCTATTCTTCTTAAGGAAATAAGGACAGGTAATCCCAATGCTGACATTACTATACTGATTGCTACAGGACTTCACAGACCCACAACAGAAGAAGAACAGAGAAATATGTTCGGCAATGCTATAGTGGATAATGAGAAGATTGTTGCTAACAACGCATTTGACCCTTCTCAGTTCACAAAGATTTGTGACCTTCCTTCAGGAGCAGAATTCTTTGCAAATAAGATTGCGGCAGAGTGCGACCTTCTTGTTACAGAGGGATTTATTGAGCCGCATTTCTTTGCCGGATTTTCAGGCGGAAGAAAGAGCATACTTCCCGGAATTTGCAATGCTGCCACTGTAAATGAAAATCACAGCTATAAAGCAATTGCAAGCCCCTATTCAACAACAGGAGTTTTGGAAGGCAATCCTATACATAAAGATATGGTTGTAGCAGCCAGAGCAATTAACGTCCAGTTTATATTAAACGTAGCTCTCGACGCTGAGAAAAAAATTATTGCCGCTTTTGCCGGAGACCTTGAAGAGGCTCATGAAACAGGAGGAAAATTTATCAGAAGCCAGTCACAGTGTCCTGTAGTTACAGGAGACATTGTTGTTACATCAAACGGAGGATATCCTCTTGACCAGAACCTGTATCAGAGCCCTAAGGCTGTAGCAACCGCTGAGGTATGTGCCGGAGAGGACGCAGTTATCATTATGTGCTGCTCATGCTGCGACGGAATGGGCGGGTCAAACTTTGAAAGACTGATTACGATGGGTACACCTGATGAAATCGACGAATATCTTTCAAAGATACCTCCTAAAGAGACGATTGCGGAGCAGTGGTGCCCTCAGATTTATTCCAGAATTCTTAAAAAACATAAACTTATTCTTGTTACCACATTCCTTGACCATGAAATGGTTAAAAAGGCAAACATGATACCAGCTTCAACACCTGATGAGGCCCTTGAAATCGCCTATAAACTCAAGGGAAAAGATGCACAGGTTGTTGTAATCCCCGACGGTGTCAGCGTACTTGCCGTTAAGGATTGATATAAATGAAAGGAGAAAATTGACTATGAGTTTAAACTTAGCTCTTAAAACAAACGACCTCGACAACGTAGCCACGATATTTGCCAACGACATAAAGGACGGCATGG
>OHAS01000189.1_pt1 | contig 49809 bp, 48 predicted proteins | sample 1577131 | NCBI WGS metagenome assembly OHAS01 (sample SAMEA3541566, study PRJEB24748) | human gut metagenome | biome: human gut; feature: human-associated habitat; material: faeces | place: China | collected 2012 | reverse complement strand
CTTTATGATGACGAAAACCCTGCTCCTAAAGAGGTATTTGAAAAGAAAGAATTTAATGACCCTGTTAAAAAGAGCAAAAAAGGTCCACTCGTATTGTTAATTCTAATTCTTATTGTAATACTTCTTCTTGCAATTGTTGTGGGCATTGCGGCGCTCATTGTTTGGGCAGTAATTGCGATTATTCACGCAATCGCAGGTTCGGCAATGCTTGGGTTACTTTTTTCTTAAAAAACATATTGCAATAATGTTAAATTGTTGCTATAATGTTAAGGACTTATTAATTTTTTACATATTAAAGGAGTAAAATTATGGCAGAAGAAAAGAAAAAATTCAGCCTTGGCGGCATTGATAATGCAGCTGAGGAAAAGGGTTCATTTATGAAAACCTTGTGGCAGCTTGTTAAGTTTCTCGTTGTTTCAGGTCTTGTAACAATCATTCAGCTTGCACTTGCCGCATTGTTACCGCTCGTATGTGACCAAATTCACACTTTGCTTCCTGAATTTTTAAGAGGCATTTTCACACCGACAATGTTCACAACAGGTTCAAAGGAAGCAACAAAGTATGTTATTGACGGCGTTGTTACTTGGGGTTATGTGCTTCCATTCCTTCTTTCAAACCTCGTTGCTAACATCTACGGCTTCTATCAGAATAAAAAGACAACATTTAAATCTGATGCACCATGGTACAACTTTGTTATCTACATTGTATTACTTCTTGCACTCATCCTTTTCTCAACATGGATGCAGGGCGCAATCGTAGGTGCATTATTAAAGATTGAAGGCTCTAACTGGTTCTTGAATATAATTACTAATGAATCGGTTGCACGTCTTCTTGCATCAATGGCAGCCGGCTTTGTTCAAATGGTAGTTCTTTTCCCTATGGAAAAATTCGTTCTTATGAAAGAAAAGAAAGAAGACAAGGGCGAAGAAGCAAAGGCTTAATCGTAAAAAGATATGTATTATTGACCGCTGATTTTTCAGCGGTCTTTTTCATTGTCACAAACTAAATATCGCTCGTGACAAATTATGCCCTGTTTGTCAATTTGACGACAGCGTATACTTGTGTTATAATATGTGTCGATTTTTAAAGGAGGCTGTCGAATGAAAAGAATTATCTCTTTTATTTTGGCATTTATTATATCAATAACCTGCATTTTTTCGGCAGGTATTTCTTATGCAGACAACCGCCCTCACATTGAGGACGCATTAAATAATCTTCAAACTCAAGCAGGATATATTCCTTTTCAAAATTCGTCCGTTCAATATAACTGCTTTGGATTTATAAGTGACGTTTGTGCACGTCTTTACTCAGTTACATATTATTATGAACAGCAAGTAGGAAATTACCGTTTTAACCACACTTCAAATTATTTTACGGTATCGCAGGCAACATTCCACGATTCAAGCTACGCTAAAGCTTTAAAAGAATGGCTTTGTGCAAACGCAGCGGTCGGCGATGTGCTTCAAATAGGTTGTGCAAACGATAATGACAGCAAAAAGCACACAGTTTTAATTCAGCATATTGATGACGAAAAAATTATGCTTTATCATTCAAATTATGCCACTTCCGGCATATCCTCGTCAGTTTGCAGGATTGACACTGTTTATTGGAAAAGCTTTATCGCAAATCCTACTTCCAACAAATCAAATTCCCTCAATTTACTTTTAGGCTCTAATTTCAGGCGCACCGGCGGTGTAGGAATGTCACTTAACAGATATTCATTTTTAGAGCAGTATTATCAACTTGACTCGCTTACAAAATACACATCTGAAATTACAAAGACAGAACGTGACAGTTCAACATCCGTTAAAATTTATTTCAAGCAGATACCGGATGCTACTGCATACAGCGTTCAATACCGTGCAAGCGATTCAAACAAATGGATAACCGCAAGCAATAATGTAACCGCTTTAAACTACTCGGTTAAAAACCTTACAACAGGCGCTGCATATTGCTTTAGAGTAAGAGCTTTTGCAAACGGCAAATGGCAGGATTATTCAACAGAAGCGACTAAAACCGTTCAGCCGCCCAAGCCGTCAAAAATATCGGCAGCTGCAAACAATAATGCAATCACGCTTACCTGGGCGCAAAGAAAGGATATAAGCGGAGTAACAATTTATCGTTCAACAAGTAAAAGCGGAAATTACGAACAACTTACAAATGTGCCGCAGGAAAGCGGAGCTACCTTTACCGACACAAATATTGCAAACAACCAAACATATTATTATAAAATTCAGCGATATATTAACGTAAAAAGTGAAACATATCAAAGCGAGATTTCACCGAGTACTAGTGCAGAATATGAGCTTGGAGAGGTAACAAATCTTAAGGTAAATAGCGATACAAAATCAACTCTTAAAGTGTCTTGGTCGGGCGCTCAAAATGCACAATCTTACACAATAGGTTATGCAAAGGCAGGCACAAATAATTATAAATACATTGTAACCACCAATACAAACTATATTTTAAGAGGTTTAAAACTTGGCAGTAAATATGTAGTTGCCGTTTGTGCAAACAACAATATCGGCTCAACCGCTGCTGACGTTTCAAGTCCGATTAAGGTTAAACTTAAAAAGACTAAGCTCAAAGCTTCTAAAAAAGGCAAAAGAGCAAAGCTTTCTTGGAGCAAGGTGAATACAGCATCCGGCTATAAAATTTATCGTGCTACATCAAAAAACGGCAAGTATAAGCTTATTAAGACCGTTAAAGGAAACAAGACTTTCAAATATTACGACAAGAAAGTTTATAAAAAAACACGATATTATTACTATGTAAAAGCCTATGCAACAAAGAACAAAAAGCAATATTATAGTGATAATTCCGCCAAGAAAAGCGTTAAAATTTAGTAATCATTCACAATTTTACAAATATCGATAAAATTATTAATAAAATACTTGACAAGGTAAAATTTTTTGTATATAATCTTGTGCAGATATTTAATTAATAGTATCAAATACCCCCGAAGAGGTCGGAGGGAGGGAATAAAATGAGCCAAGTAAAAGTAAAAGAAAATGAGTCTCTTGACAGCGCACTCAGACGCTTTAAGCGCCAGACTTCTCGTGATGGTATCATCCAGGAAGTTCGCAAAAGAGAGCATTATGAAAAGCCTTCTGTTGCTCGTAAAAAGAAGAGCGAGGCTGCTCGTAAAAGAAAGTATAAATAATTATACATATATGGGAGCGGTAATATCGCTCCCATTATTTTTTATTTACATTAAATATGGTGAAAGCTATGAAAAAAATACTTGTACTAAACGGTCCTAATCTTAATATGACCGGGATAAGAAAAAAGAATGTTTACGGCGGCGAAACCTTGAAGCAGATTAACGACGAATTAAAGCTTTACGGCAAGGCTAACGGCGCCAAGGTATCATTTTTTCAGTCAAATCATGAGGGTGACATTATTGATGTTATTCACGAAAGTAAGGATGAATTTGACGGCGTAGTCATCAATGCAGGCGCTTATACCCACTATTCTTATGCAATAAGGGATGCTATTGAGGCAGTACAGGAATTTACTCCTTTTGTTGAGGTTCATATGTCCGATATTCACAAAAGAGAGGATTTTCGCAAGATTTCCGTTATAACCGACGTGTGTGTTAAACAAATTTGCGGCTATGGCAAGGATAGTTACAAAATGGGTATTGATTTATTGATGGAAATATTATAAAATAAGACTATATTAATTTTTAAATTACATTTTACTCGGAGGTAAAAATATGATTTCAGCAGGCGATTTCAGAAACGGCGTTACATTTGAAGAGGACGGCAATGTGCTTCAGGTTATAGAATTCCAGCACGTTAAGCCGGGTAAGGGCGCTGCTTTCGTAAGAACAAAGACAAAGAACGTTATCACAGGCTCAGTTGTTGAAAAGAGTTACAACCCAACAGCTAAGTTCCCTACCGCTTACATCGAAAGAAAAGAAATGACTTACTCATACAATGACGAAGGTCTTTACTACTTTATGGATAACGATACATTTGAGATGGTTCCTGTTTCACAGGATGACCTTTCAGACAATTTCAAGTTTGTTAAGGAAAATGAGGTTTGCCGTATCCTTTCATACAAGGGCAAGGTATTCGGTGTTGAGCCTCCTACATTCGTTACTCTTGAAGTTACCGAAACAGAGCCGGGACTTAAAGGCAACACAGCTACTAACACACTTAAACCTGCAAAGGTTGAAACAGGCGCAGAAATTCGTGTTCCTCTTTTCATTAACGAAGGCGATATGATTAGAATTGACACAAGAACCTGCGAATATATGGAAAGAGCATAAGCTCGGCACGTATAACACAGCAAATTAAAAAATAAATAATTTTTGCATAATTTATTTAGAGAGGATATAACACTATGGATACAACTGAAAGCTTAGGCTATCTTAAAGGTTTAATCGAAGGTCTTGACCTTGGCGACAACAAGAAGGAAACAAAGGTTTTCTCTGCAATCGTTGACGTTCTTTCAAATCTTGTTGAGGATATTGACGATATGACAGACGGCGTTGAAATGCTTGCAGACCAGGTTGACGCTGTTGACGAGGACTTAGCAGACCTTGAGGAATATGTATACGACGATTACGACGACGAGTGCGATTGCGACGATTGTTGCGACGACGATGAGGAGGAATTTGAGGTTGAATGTCCTCTTTGCAACACTCCTTTCACAGTAGACGCCGAAACAGCACTTAACGGTTCTGTTCCTTGCCCAAATTGCGGCGAAATGCTTGAATTTGAGGTTGAAGAAGCAGACGACGAGGACGCTGAATAATTAATATTGAAAGGCTTTTACAATGAAAAAGTTTTTAGCAGTATTGCTGGCGGCAGTTACTGTTGCTTGTATGTTTGTTGCCTGCTCAAAGGCTGACGATAAAAACACTACGCAAAGCACAACAGCTTCTGTAGAAAATGCTACGGACAAGGCAAAGATTAAAGACTCCGACGCAATCAACTTTATTAAGACATCCTATACTAAAGAAGAGCTTGGGCTTGATAAAGTAAAAGAAAAATATGACTTTATGATTAGTCAAAACGGCGTTAAAATCGGCAAAAAGCAATATGTAAAAGTTGCCGCTAACATTATGAAGAAGAATGATACAACTTCAAAAGACGGCAAGCAAACATATTCCCTCACCCCTGTCGGCGAATATTATATCTCGTTTGACGGCGATGAGGTGCTTATGAAAGACTTTAAAAGCGGCAAGTATGAAAAGCTTGAAAACCGCTATCAGGACTACAGTGCTAAAGGTCAAACAGCCCAAAGCACAACAAAATAAGCATAAAACAGAATAAACATAAATAAAAAAGCAAGGCGATTTTTCGTCTTGCTTTTTTGATTATTCAATTGATAAATTACACAGTATCCAAAATCTGACGCACTACTGTACGGCAGATTTTGCAACGACGTAAGGCTGCGAAGAAGTAGTCAGAATTGGATTTTTAGCGACCGAAGCTGTACGTGTGTACCGCGAGTGTTGCTAAAAATTCAAAGTGCCCAACGTTTTGTCGCCGTATCCTTTAGGATATTAAGACAAAACGTTCAAGCGTCAATAAATAAAAAAGCAAAGGAATTAGAAGCACGTAGGTAAATACGTATTTCTAATTCCTTTTATTCCGCACGATTATGGCTACTTATTCACAACCTTATTTTACTTTCTCTGCACGTTCGCAGTAGTCCTTAATTACCGAGCAAGTGTGCGCCATTTGCTCCTTTTCTTTATCGTTAAGTTCGAGTTCAATAATATCCTCAATTCCGTTTCTGCCGATTACGCAAGGAACACCACAAGCTACGCCGTCAATACCATACTCTCCTTCAAGCAAAACAGAAGCCGGAATAACTCTCTTTTCATCGTGGAAAATTGCTTTGCAAATATCTGCACAAGCAGCGCCGATTCCAAATTCGGTTGAACCTTTTCCGTTGATAATATCATAACCGATATAACGGGTTCTCTCTAACACGAAATCCTCTGTAAGCTTACTGTATTTTTCAGGCTTCGCCTCTTGAAGTTCTTTATAGTTTTTTCCGCCGAGAGTAAGAGTTGAAAAAGGAACGAACGAAGAGTCGCCGTGCTCGCCGATAGCACAGGTTGTAACGCTTTTTCTGTCTATATTTGCAAGCTCGCTGACTGTTCTTTTAAGCCTTGCGGTATCAAGAGAGGTACCTGTTGAAAAGCATCTTTCCCTCGGAAGTCCGAGATGAACTCTTGCATAATTTGCAATAACGTCGGCAGGATTTGTAATTGAAACAAAAATGCCCTTAAAATCAATAGGCTTAAGATTTTCAACAACGTCCTTTAACATTCTGATTGAATCGTCGAGCATATCAAGCCTTGTCTGTCCCGGCTTACGAGGCATACCGATTGAATTGACAATAATATCGGCATCCCTGCAATCTTCATAGTCCCCTACCTTAATTTTAGTTGTTGAGCCTAAAAAAAGACATGCGTCTGCAACATCGTAGCAGTTTGCAACTGCCTTTTCACGGTCGATATCAATAAAAGCAATCTCATCGCAAGTACCCTGAAAGCAAAGTGCCATTGCAACGTGAGAGCCAACGTGACCTGCACCGATGATTACTACCTTACGTTTATCTAACATAATTAATCCTCCAAACATATATTTACAATAATTATTATACACCTATTTATATTAAATTCAATAGAAAATAAAGTTTTAGAAATAGGCAAAAAATTGTTGACAAGTCTATTTCTTAATGCTATACTTAAGCCGTAAGTAACTGTGATATCTCATTTAGCACAGTTATTTGTAAAATAAAATTACAGGAGGGCGCTATGGAAAGTGATATATTGATTAAAACAGTTGACCTTTCCCGTCATTACAAAGTCGGCGAGGAAGAGGTTATCGCACTTGACAAGGTCAATCTTGAAATAGAAAGAAACAAGATATGCGCAATTTTGGGCACATCAGGTTCAGGCAAATCAACGCTTTTAAATATGCTTGCCGGCATTGAGCGACCGAGCGGCGGCGAGGTCTATATCGGCAAATACAGAATAGATAATTTAAGTGAAGCGGATTTGGCAAAATTCAGGCAAAAGTTTACAGGCTTTATTTTTCAGTCATATAACCTTATGCCGACTATGACAGCACTTGAAAATGTGGCATTACCGCTTATGTTTAAAGGCGTCGGCAAGGAAGAACGAGAAGCAAAGGCTATGGAAATGCTCAAACTTGTCGGAATTGACAACAGATATACGCACAAGCCAAAGGAAATGAGCGGCGGTCAGCAGCAAAGAGTCGGCATAGCAAGAGCATTTGTAACGGACCCAAGTGTAGTGTTTGCAGACGAGCCTACAGGTAACCTTGACAGCAAAACAACTATTGAGGTTATGGACCTTATAAAGCAACTTGTTTATACAAAAAAGCAAACGCTTGTTATGGTAACTCACGATGCAAACGTTGCAAAATATTCTGACATAACAGTCAATATTTCCGACGGCAGAATAACATCAAAAAAATATAACAGTTAAAGGAGAAAAGTAATGAAAAAATTTCAGTTATTAACTTCAATTATATTAGCATTATTAATGATTATTGCACCGCAAAGCATTGCGCTTGCGGCAGATGACAGCTCTCAGGCATCGGCTGTAAGCCTTATTTCCGACGGTTTTTCCGTTGACAAAAAAGCAATTTATGCAGGAGATACATTTAAGCTTACATATAAAATAAAGAATACAAATTCAAAATTTGACATAAAAAATCTTAATATGCGCTTATCGGGCGGAGATACATTTACCGTTGCAAACGACGTAGATACTATTTATTCCCCTTCCCTTTCAAAAGGTGCAAGCGCACAGTTTAGCAAGAACTTTTATGTAAGTGCAGGTGCAAGCGCAGGTATGTACCCTATCACAATCAGCGCAACATACGAGTATACCGAGGACGGAGAAACAACAAGCGGCACAGCGGAATTTTCATACACCGTTCAGGTTTTACAAGGCACAACTCATAGTGCCGGCAGCAGCCCAAGTCTTGTGGCAAGTTTTGGCGTAAGCAAGGCTAATTTAACTGCAGGCGATAATTTCAAGCTTAATTTCAAGCTTTCAAACAAGAGTGCACAGTACAACGTCAATAACGTAAACATCAAGCTTGCAGGCGGTGATGCATTTTCAATTGCAAGCGATGTTGACACAATTTATAAATCAAAAATCAATAAGGCTTCAAGTGCAAATTTTTCTAAGCAGTTTATTTGTAACAAAGGAATTCCGGGCGGAATGTATCCTATCACGGCAAGTGTGACATACGAATATGTCGTAAACGGAGAAAAGCAGCAAGGCACGGCGGAATTCACCTTCAGCATCAAAGTCAATTCAAAGAAAAGATCTAAAAAAGCAAGTGAATTAACTCCTCAGCTTATTGTTTCAAGTTTTAGCTATGGCAAGGAGTCAGTTTCAGGCGGTAAAGAATTCACTTTAAGTTTTAATATCAAAAATAATTCATCATCAATAAAGGCGCAAAACGTTCTTATTAAGCTTGCAGGCGGTGACAGTTTTGTTGTTGCAGACGGAACAGATACAATTTCAATTAAATCAATTAAGCCGAATGCAACAGTAAAAGTCAGCAAAAAATTCAATTGCTTAAGCACGGCTACATCAGGCGTTTATCCTATTACCGCTACTGTATCATACGAATATATAGAAGGCGGCAAGCAAAGCGGTTCTAGCGATTTAACAATGAGTATACCGGTTGTTCAGCCTGACAAAGTGCAATTTCAGCAAATCGCTCTTGCCGACAAAACAATAAATGTCAGCGAGGAAAACGATTGTGCATTCCAAGTAATAAATATGGGTCAAACAAAACTTTCAAACGGTACAGTCAAGCTTCTCAACGAAAAAGGCAAGGAGATAAACAGCGCTTACATAGGCAACATTGATGCAGGCGGACAGTTTGTAAGTAACTATACCCTTCCTGTTACATTTGATAAAACAGGAGATTACAAACTCACTCTTGTTTTTGAATATGAAAATGAGAATATGGACAAAAAATCTATTGAACAGGAATTCAAAGTAACAGTTCAAAAAGAGGAAGACCCATTTGACAAAACGGGTGAAAATCCTGAAGACAACGGCAAAGATGAAGAAGACCACAGCAATACAAAAAAAGTTATTTTAGGCTCGGTTATCGGCGGTGTTGCATTAATTGCCATAATTGTAAGCACAATTGTTATTAAAAAGAAAAAGCACAAGAAAGGCAGTGTAAAGTTCGATGAAAAAATCTGACCTCTTTGCAATGGCTTGGGAAAACCTGCGAAATCGAAGAACAAGAACAAGGCTCACAATTGCAGGCGTGGTTGTAGGCACTTGTGCAATTATAATAATGGTTTCAATCGGCGTAGGCATTGATAAAATGATTACCTCACAGTATCAGTCTGATTCAACGCTTAACAAAATTACCGTTTACCCAATGGGAGATTATACGAACGATTCGGGAGAGGTACAAAAGGAAATGCCGTTTGACGACAGCGCAGTAAATTACTTTTCCAAGCTTAATAATGTTAAAACGGTTGTACCAACTCTTGAAGTAAGCTCATACATCAACATTTCACACGGAAAATATACATATAACAGCTCTGTATACGGTATTCCACTTAAAGAAATGGAAATGCTTGGCTATAAAACCGACCAAGGCGGTTTTGATAAGTACAGGGAAAAGAATGCAGCCTTATTTGGAAATCAAATAATACAATTTTTTTCGGACAGTCAGGGCAACAATCCGAAATACAAATATGATGAAAACTATAACATCAGCGAGAGTGAGTTTGATTTTATGAAGGACACCTTTACCTTCTGCGCAAAAAATCAAAACAGTGACTCCGAAGGCGGCAACTTTTCTGTCACTCAACAAAACGTCAATGACGAAAGCTCAACCGGTTCACCATCTCAGCCGTCAACCGGTTCATCATCTCAGCCGTCAAACGGCGGCAGGCAAAGGTTTAATGTTATAGGTACATTAAAAAAGGCAAGCAACGACTCTGAGGCAGCAACGGCAATTTATGTTGACCTTGATTTGGCAAAGCAAATTGTCAATGAAAGCATCAGATTAAGCAATATAAGAAACTACAAATTAACATATTCCTCAATTAACGTTTATTGCAACGACTCAAAGGATGTTGCTGCGGTTAAAAAGGAAATCCAAGATAAAGGCTACAGTTGTTCAACAGACGACGAAGGATTGCAAGAGCAAAAAAAGGTAATGCGAGTTGTTCAGCTCATTTTAGGTGCTATCGGTGCGGTTTCAATGTTCGTTGCGGCATTCGGCATCAGCAACACTATGGTTATGAGTGTTTTTGAGCGTACAAAGGAAATCGGCATTATGAAGGTTCTCGGCTGTGACATTAAGGATATCAAGGATATGTTCCTTTATGAAGCAGGAATTATCGGGCTTTTCGGCGGAACGATAGGAATAATCATAAGTTATATCATTTCAATTATTGCAAACCTTGTTGCCAAAAAGGTAATGAGTGGTATGATTGACACAAGTATGGGTGCAAAAATTTGCGTATCGTCAATTCCGTTATGGCTTGCGGTTTTAGGTATTGCCTTTTCAGTCGGAGTAGGTGTGCTTGCAGGTCTTTCCCCTGCTAACAAGAGCATTAAGGTAAGCGCACTTACAGCGATACATAACGAATAAGAGGTGTTTATGAAAAAGACAAAAAATATTAAGAAAAGCTTAGCAAAAATAATCTTTATATTATATTTACTTCTTGTTTGGTTGTTTTTTATCGACAGAGGCTTGATTATTCACAAGCTTTTCGACGCATATTGGTCATTCATAAGGCCTTTGGGATTTCGCAGTATAAACCTTTCTCCCTCTTTTAGCACAATACTTGGTGAGGGAAAGGCAGTGCTTCTTTTAAACCTTACGGCATTCATACCTATGGGATTTTTCATCTGCTTATTTACCAAGGGCAAAAGCAAATATAAGCACGTATATCTCATAGTTTTAATTCCTATAATAATTGAAGTGTTGCAGTATATTTTTGCAACCGGCGCACTTGATATTAATGATATAATTCTTAATGTAATCAGCGGTATTATAGGCGTTACAGCTTATGCAATAATTCATAAAATTAAACAAAGATAGCAAAAAGCCTTGCGTATGCAAGGCTTTTTGCATTTAATGTCGCCGCAAGCGATACTAAGCCGTTGCGAAGACGTTTACAACCGAGCAGGCGACTTGAGCGTGACTCGTTTCGCAAAGGAGGAGCAGTGGAATGAGTGCGAGGTGACTTTCTGATTAAATATAAAAAGAAAGTCGCCGCAAGCGATATATAACTTGCGACGACGTGGTCTGCCCGGAGAGATTCGAACTCTCGGTCTTTAGAATCGGAATCTAATGCATTAGCCACTGTGCTACGGGCAGAAATATATTATTGTTACTATTCGGGCAACGCAAATCTCGTTCGCATTGCCCGAATTATATTTTATCAGGAATGCCGTTTTCGGCATTTCTTTTGTTTTTAAATAAAATCACATTTTTTTCAATCTGATAACATTCCAGCTAAACGGCTTAATTTGGGCTGTAAGCGTTTTATCGTCAAACTCAGGCAATGGATTGTTGTGCGGTTTAACAAAAGGATTTTCAAACGAATTGACGTCGTTTTTATCATATCCGTCCATTGAAATAAATTCAAAAGGCTTATATCCGTCAAAATCAAGAAGATTCACATCAAGCGTCATACCTTCGTTCATTGACTTATTAACGCAGAAAACGGTCATTTCCTCGTTTTCCTCATCAAAGGTCGCAATTGACTCAAGGAAAGGCACGTCGGTGTAAGCCTTGCAGTCATACTTAGGGCTTGAAATAATAGGATTAAGCGCAACGCCTCTGCCAAAATTGCTTAAATGCTCAAATGGATAAAAAATTGTTTGCGCAAATATTCCTCCGCCTGTTTGGGTGAAAATAGGAGCAATAACATTAACAAGCTGAGCAAGGCAAGCAATTTTAATCCTATCGCAATGGCGAAGAAATGTTATAAGCATTGAACCGACAAGAAGTGCATCTTCAAAATTATAAATATCTTCAAGCCTTGGCGGTGCAATTGACCATCTTTCATAAGGTGCATTATTTGAATGATACCAAACATTCCATTCATCAAAGGAAAGCATCATAGTCTTTTTAGAATGTTTCTTTGCCTTAATATAATCGCAAACGCAGGTGACGGTATGTATAAATTCCTCAAGCTGGAGAGTGTATGAAAGATAACTCATAGTATCGCCGTCGTGGTTGCCGTAATATTGGTGAAGCGAAACATAGTCAACGCTGTCATAAGCGATATCGAGCGATTCAGCCTCCCACTGACCAAAGGTCTTGGAATTAACGCTCGAAGAACCACAAAGCACGGTTTCAATGGTAGGGTCGGTCCACTTCATCATTTTTGAAGCTTCAAGAGCAACCCTGCCATATTCAGTCGCAGTCTTAGCTCCCATCTGCCAAGCGCCGTCCATCTCGTTGCCAAGACACCAAAGTTTGACATCCCAAGGCTCGTCATATCCGTGCTTTTTTCTTAAATCCGACCACGCAGAGCCTGATTTATGATTAGTATATTCCACAAGATTTCTCGCTTCGTCAGCACCTCGAGTGCCAAGGTTTACTGCCATCATACATTCGGTATTCGCCTTTTTACACCATTTCATAAACTCGTTTGTTCCGAAATAGTTAGGCTCAGTAGTGCCCCAAGCAAGGTCAAGACGTTTAGGTCTTTTTTCAACAGGGCCGACACCGTCCTCCCAATTATAGCCTGAAACGAAGTTACCGCCGGGATAGCGAACGATAGGCACGTTAAGCTTTTTAACAAGGTCTATAACGTCACCTCTAAAGCCATCCTCATCCGCTGTCGGATGATCAGGTTCATATATTCCGCCATAAACGGCACGGCCGAGATGCTCAATAAATGAGCCGTAAATTCTTTTGTCAATCTCGCCTATTTTAAATTCCTTTGCAAGAGTAATTTTCGCCTTCATTAATTTTTCTCCTCTTTAATATTTTTATGCTTTTTTAGCTTATCCACATTCAAATTCACACACAAAATACCGAGGCAAACAAGAACAAGTGCTATAATTGTAAGCCATAATTGTTGTGAAAGATGTTCCTTAAGAATAATTGACGACAATACAAATCCGAAAACAGGAGTCATAAAACCGAAAACAGAAACATTTGAAACATCATTATATTTAAGCAAAATTCCCCAAATTGTATATGCACAAGCAGAAAGAAGCGCAAGATAAATTACAACGCCGAAAGCCGGAAAAGAAGTAACCTTAAACCTGCCTCCAAAAATAAGGCCTGCCAAAATCATAACAGCGCCACCGAGCATAAACTGATAACCGCTCAATGCAACAGGGCTTTCGCTTTTTGAATATCTGCTGACAAGCACACTTGAAAATGCATAAGAAAGTGCAGATAGAATAATAAATCCCTCTCCGTTAAATGCAAATGAGCCGACTTGAGAACCGGAGGTGATATTTATAAGCACAACACCGACAAATCCTATTATACAGCCGATGATTTTATTTATTGTCAGCTTCTCCTGCTTGAAAATAAGGCAGGAAATAAGCACGGCAAAGAATACGCTTGTCGAATCTAAAATCGAGCTTTTTGAGCCGGTAGTGTGCGCCAAGCCTATATAGAAAAATACATATTGCATAACTGTTTGGAAAACGGCAAGAACTGCCACATTTTTCCAATTTTCCTTTTTCTTAATCACAATAAATTTATCGGCAAAAATGCTGCCCAAAAGAATTGTGAAAAAGCCTGCCAGGAAAAATCTGATGCCGGCAAAAAGAATTTGCGATGATGTATCGCTGCCGGCTATATTCAGAAAATTGTATCCTATTTTAATAACGGGAAATGCACTTCCCCACAATGCACAGCAGAGCATTGCGGCAAGCGCAACATTTATTTTTTTAGTAAATATTTTTTTCATTTTATTATGCCTTTAAAATTTCAAATTTATTTATCGACGACAAATGTCCGCCTTTTTGTTAAAATTTATTTTGTTGTGCTTCCGAAGCCGCCGTCACGAACACCGTCGGCCTCATCATCAACGGTAATACCGAACTGAGTAAAAATACCCTGAGCAAATCCATCGCCTGCCGCAACCTCAGCCTTATGACCGTCATCGTGGGCGTCACAGCTTATTTTAATCATAATATGACCCTCGTTTGAGGAATTATAATAATCCGAATCAATAATTCCGACTGTATTGTCAAGCTGACAGCGATGCTTAAAACCGAGACCTGAGCGTGGATAAATTGAAAGAACCCAGCCCTCGTCAATTTTTGAGCGAATACCTGTCGGAACAAGAGTCGATTTTCCTTTTTCAAAGCAAATGTTTGCCGGAGCATAAAAGTCGTATCCTGCCGAGCCTGTTGTTGCTCTTTTAGGAAGCTTAATGCTGTCATACACAGCCTTTACGTCATTTGTATCAGGGAAATTTTTAAGCCAATCTTTTTCAAACTGCTCAAAGGAAACCTTTTCAAATTTAGCTATCTTCATCATTTATTATCAATCCTTTATATGCTTTTTAATTATCTTAACACATATAAAAAAATAAAACAATCTTATTTTCATTCTCTTTTAAAAAAAATAAGAAATTAATAAGATTGTTTGAAAAATCAAGTATTTTTATTGTTATATTCAATAATACTGTTTATAATCCGAAGCTTACTGTTAATGCGTGGTCAACCTTGCCCATATCCGTATTATCAAGGCTTCCCATTTTTTCCTTAAGTCGCCTTTTGTCTATTGTTCTCACTTGTTCCAAAAGCACAACGCTGTCCTTTGCAAGTCCGCAATTGCCTGCATCAACCTCAATATGCGTTGGAAGTGCATTTTTATCCTTTTGCGATGTAATAGCAGCGGCAATAACGGTTGGTGAAAACTTATTTCCCACGTCATTTTGAACTATCAAAACAGGTCTTACTCCGCCCTGTTCACTGCCTACAACGGGACTAAGGTCTGCATAGTAAATTTCGCCTCGTTTAATAAGCAAAATAATCACACCTTTGTACTGTTAAATATCTTTAAGGCTTTACCTTACATTATTATGATTACCTGATTTAATCATTTTTAAACATCACATTCCATTATATGTAAATAAAAATATTATGGCAAAAAAGAATATTAAACATAGAATAAAGAGTAAATCTATACAGAAAGGTGAATTTTATGGAAAAATATACAGAGCTTTTCAAGCCCTCTTTTTTAAAAAACGAAATGCGTCCGGCTATTCCTGTTGACGCAACTCCAACCATGGCATATATACCGCTCCAGCTTGATTTAATGAGCTATGAAACAGACAAAGCACTCAACACAGGTACGCTCTTTCCAACTCTTGATAAACCGTTTTTAGGCAGGAGGGCAAAATAATGGAAAAGAAAAAGCTTTTAAAAAGACTTTCAGCCCTTGGCTTTGCAATGTATGAATGCCGACTTTACTGCGACACCCACCCAAACGACACCGAAGCACTCCAAATGCTCAATGATTATAAGAGCAAGTACGAGGCAGTTAAGGCAGAATTTGAAAAGCAGTACGGTCCGCTGACTTTAAACGGCTTTAACAGCGACGAATGGCTTAAGGACCCGTGGCCGTGGGACATCGTCGAATAACACTCCGTGTTTGAATAAATTTTGCTTTGCAAAATTCATAGTAAACACTCCGAATTATTCTCCTCTCAGAAACTGCCGTACAGCGGTGCGGCAGTTTCTGTATTTTAAACGTACTCCGTTTCATTCTTCTCTCAAAATCTGTCGTACAGTAGTGCGTCAGATTTTGTATTTTAGACGAGCGAAAGACACTCAGTGTTTGAATAAATTTCGCTTCGCAAAATTCATAGTAAACAACTTAATTTCACTTGCTACGAAACAGTACACTGTACTGTTTCTCCCAAATTCACTTGTAAATTTGGAGCCACGTGTCTCTTGTGCTTCGCACAATTCACTCCTCTCAAAACTGTCGTACAGTAGTGCGTCAGATTTTGTATTTTAGACGAATGACAGAAACTACGTACTTGAATACACTTGTGATTTGCACAATTCACTCCTCTCAAAACTGTCGTACAGAGGTGTGGCAGTTTCTGTATTTTAAACGTACTCCGTTCCATTCTCCTCTCAAAATCTGTCGTACGGTGGTGCGTCAGATTTTGTATTTTATTCAAGCGCAGAATTTATTTCGACGTAGGGGCGATTATCAATCGCCCGATACAATATCAAAAGCGCCCTATGGTAAAAGCTGAATGCTATACCACAAGGCGCTTAAATTATAACTATTTTGTTTTAACTGTTTTTGTTTTTGACCAAGAGGAATAAACTTTTTTGCCGTTTACCATCTTATAAGAACGCATACGAACATAATATTTTTTCTTTTTCTTAAGCTTTTTAACCGTAAGTTTCGTTGTGCTTGATTTTTTTATATTAACTTTCTTTGCTTTTTTAAACTTCTTGCTTGTTGAATACTGAACCTGATATCCTTTTACATCTTTTATCTTCTTCCATTTAAGTATAAAAGACTTTTTGCCTTTTTTAAGCGACTTAATTGTCGGCTTCTTAGGCTTGGAAGCGCTTTTAAGAGTGGAAGTTGAAGATGAGGAATTACCTTTGGGAGTAACTGAATTAACTACCGTCTTTCTAGGCTCTTGGGCAGGAGCAGGTGTTAAATTTGGAATTGTAACGCTCTTATTATCATTGAGTATTACGGTTGCTTGTGAATCATTAGCCGCTGTCGCATTTGTATTGCTTACGGTTGTGCCAAATTCCTCTGCCCAAAAATGAACATATCTTGTTCCGTCAAAATAATAAATATGAGCAATACCTACTGCGGTATAACGAGGGTCAAGCATTGCACGTCTGTGACCCTGACCGGCATAATATTCTTTGTCTTCACGCCAAGCGTTGTGAACAGCAGCGGCATTATCAACTATATTTTGACCTTTATAAGTAATTTGAGCAATATTTTCGCCTTTGCCGTTTGAATTATAGCCGTAATCGCTGTAAGTGGTGAATACGCTTGAGCCGTTAGGCCTTTTGTGCTCATAAAGATAAACAAGTTCACAGGCTCTTTGCATGGCAATTTTTTCAAGAGTATAGTCATACTTAAGCGGCTGAGCGATAGTTTGAGCATTTGATACAAAAGCAACGGAGCAAACGCTCAACGCCATAACAAGTGATAAAAATATACTAATCAGCTTTTTCATTTCGTTCTCCTTTATATAATATTAGGCGACTACTGCAAAACAGATAATCGCCCCAACTCATTATATTACATCTTTGAAATTTCGTCCCTAAAAGCCTCAACGCTGTCGAAAGCCTTATAAACGGACGCAAAACGAACATAGGCAACCTCGTCAATATTTTTAAGCTTTTCCATAATAAGCTCGCCTATTCTCGCCGAAGTAACCTCACGGTCGATAGCAGACTGAAGCGTAGCCTCAATCTCAGATATAGCGGTTTCAAGCTCGTTGATAGTGACAGACCTTTTTTCGCACGCACGAAGCATACCCTTTAAAATCTTGTTTCTGTCAAATACCTCACGGCTTTTATCCTTTTTAATTACGATAATAGGAACATCCTCAATAACCTCATAAGTTGTAAAGCGCTTAGAGCATCTGAGACATTCTCTTCTTCTTCTGATTCGCTCGTTTTCATCAGTCGGGCGAGAATCAATAACCTTGCTTTCCTCATAGCCACAAAACGGACATCTCATAATTAATCATCCTCCATATTTGATGATAATTAATTATAACACAATATATAGATAATTGCAAGTATTTTAACTTTACACCAATATATAGTTAACGGTTAGCGTTTTTTAACTCATCTTCCTTTTTATTGTATAAGAACATCCAAATCGCCATTGAGCAAATAATTATATAACCTAAAATCGACCACAAGTCAGGAAGCTGATGGTCGAGCAAAAAATAGCCGCCTATTGCTGTAAAGATAACATTTGAATAATCATAAACGCTGATTTTACTGCTTGGAGCAAAAGTATAAGCGGAGGTGATGCCAAACTGTCCTCCTGCTGCGCACACACCCACAAGAATTAAGCATATCCACTGCTTTGCCGTCATGGGAGTAAATTTGAAAATCAAAAACGGCGCCGTGCAAATCACGGAGAAAAGCGAAAAGAAAAACACAGTAAACGTTCCGTTCTCGCCCTTATTTGCCATGTGCCTTACACAAGTATAAGCCGCACCTGCACCGACGCCGCCCAAAAATCCGGCAACACTCGGTAAAAGCTCGACATTTGAAAGAGTAGGTTTAATTACAAAAAGCGATCCTGCAAATGCAATCGCAATAGCAAGCGCCTGCTTAGGCTTGAATTTTTCTTTAAGAAATATATATGAAAAAATGAGCGTGAAAAAAGGGCTCATTTTATTAAGCATAGCCGCATCGGAGGTTGATGACATCTTAGTTGTTGCATAGAAATTGCCTATCATACCGGAAAGACCGAGCGATGAGCGTAAAATGTGATATTTAATACAGCCCTTATGCGGCTTAAATGACTGCTTACTTTTTGCAAGAGTAACAGTGGCAATAGCAAGTGCAACAAGGTTTCTGAAAAAGACCTTTTGCATAACAGGAGCATCACCTGACATATTGATAAAAATACTCATTCCGCTGAAGCTCAATGCGGAAAAAAGTATACACATTATACCCTTGGCAGTATTATTAGTTTTTTTCATATCGTTTCCAAATAAGCCTTACTTTCTCTTAATTCCTTTTCAACGTCAAAGCCGAGAGAATATATTTCCGTCATATAAACACCCTGATAATTTGCGCTTTCAAGGATATTTTTCATTTTATTATAATCGAACGTACCCTTCCCCGGAGGCAAGCAATCACGCTGTGCATTATTATCACTTATATGCATATGAACAATTTGATTTTTAAACTCCTCTAAAAATTCAAACGTGTTTTGCCCTGCTCTTACAGTCTGTTTAATATCAAAAACCATATGGAAGTCATCGCCGAGAGCAGCCCTCATTTTCTTGCAAAAATCAATGCTCTCACTTTTAAATCTGTTTACATTTTCTTGGCAGACTGTTACACCCTCACGCTTTCCGATTTCGATAAGCTTGTTAAACCTGTCAAAATATCTTTCATCCGGAATAGGAATCTTAGGGTGTGCAACCGCACCGTGAATAACAACATATTCAGCGCCTAAAACAGCGGCAGCATGACACGTTTTATCATAAATAGAAATAAAGTCATCAAACCGTCTTTGATAATCGGTAAAAATGCAAGAACTTTCCATAAAGCTTGAAAACGGATGAACAGACACAATATCTGTTCCTCCGTCTTTAGCAATGGTGTTAAGTTGTTTTAAAAAAGGTTCTTCAAGCTCTGAGGGTGCGTTCATAAACACCTCGGCATATTTATACCCAAGCTCGCATACCTTTTTAAGTGCCTTTTCCGTTTCAAGCGGATAAAAGCACGCTGTTGACGCACCAAATTTCATATCATTAACCTACAAGCTTTTCAATGCAAGCAATTTGAGTACAAATGCAAAGAAGCTCTGCCGCCATATCTAATTCATCGATAGGAGGGAACGACGGTGCAATACGAATGTTACTGTCACTCGGGTCAAAACCGTACGGATATGTTGCACCTACGCTTGTAAGCGTGACACCTGCCTGCTTGCAAAGTTCGCCTACTCTTTTAGCGCAGCCCGGCATAACATCAAGGCTGATGAAGTAGCCGCCCTTTGGATTAAACCAAGAAGCAATACCCTTGCCGCCGAGTTCATTTTCAAGATGATTCAATACCATATCAAACTTCGGCTTAAGAATTGCAGCGTGCTTTTTCATATGAGAAAGAATACCGTCTGCATTCTTAAAGAAAGCAACGTGGCGCTGTTGGTTCATTTTATCATAGCTGATTGTTTCAACATTAAGTCTTTTCTTAATTGCGGCAATATTGTTGTCGCTTGCAATAATAGCAGAAACACCTGCACCCGGGAATGTGATTTTAGAAGTTGAGCAAACTTCAATAACCATATCCTCGTTATTATATTTAGGAAGAACGTCAAAAATATTTAAAAGTTTATCGCCGTTATCGGTAAGCTCGTGAACGCAATAAGCATTATCCCAAATAATTCTAAAATCCTCAGCGGCAGGATTTAATGCTGCAATACGCTCAACAACCTCATCGCTGTAGGTAATACCCTGAGGGTTTGAATACTTAGGCACGCAAAACATACCCTTAACGCTTTCATCCTCAATAAGTTCCTCAATAACATCCATATCAGGGCCATTTTCAAGCATAGGAACATTAATCATTTTGATTCCGAAATGCTCGCAAATTGTGAAATGCCTGTCATATCCTGGAACAGGACATAAAAACTTAACTTCGTCAAGCTTTGACCAAGGAGTTGAACCTGCACCCTTAACATAGCACTGAGCAATATAATCAAACATGAGATTAAGACTTGCCGAAGGGCCTATAACAACATTCTTTGCATCAACGCCCATTAACTCTGCAAAAAGAGCTTTACAGCTTGGAATACCGTCAAGAATGCCATAGTTTCTGTAATCAACACCGTCAACAACATAATCCTTGCAATCAAGCATACCCATAGAAAGGTCAAGCTGTTCTTTGCACGGCTTACCACGGCTCATATCAAGTTTGAGATTTTTAGCCTTAAAAGCGTTGTATCTTTCATCAAGCGCCTTTTTTTCATCAAGGAGCTGTTCCTTTGTCATTTCAGAATAAAGCATTATATTTCCTCCATATTTTCAAATACAATATATTTTACCACATAAAAGCGCTTTTTTCAAAGTGCAATAGAGAGAATATTAGCTGCATATGCTCATTATTATTATTTATTTTATACAAAACGAATATATTTGAGGCAGATTTTTATTTCACATCAATAAATGAGCAATAGATATTTTTGATATCTTCTTCTGTTAATTTTAGCGGAAAATTTTGAAGCCTTTGTATATTGACGCCGTGGATTGTTTCGTCAAACTGTGATTTAGACATAGTTAAATCATCGAAAAGTCCCAATTTTGAAAGAAAATTAATAAATCCGTCAGCGTCAAAACCTGTGATTTCTCTTGTTTCTTTCATTAATTCGTTAAGTTTGTTACTTTCTTCCATAAATTTCCAAATATACGCAAGACTTACTGCCACCGCTCTGCCGTGATGAAACCCTTTTAACTTATGAAGCTTATAGCTGAAAGCGTGCGGCGCAGTGGTTCTTGCAAGATTAATTGCCTTTCCTGCAAGCATACTGCACTCAAGCATAGGCTCAAATGTGCTGTCATCATTTTCAATATACCTTGCAAAATTATCATTAAAAAGGGAAAGTGCTTTTTTGCTGTATTTTCTGCTTTCGCATGTTGCATCAACCGACCAAAAAGCCTCGACACTATGGCAAAATGCATCAAGTGAGGTGACAACCTTTTGCTCATAAGGCAAAGATTTAAGCGTGGTATAATCAAATATTTGGAAATTCGGGATTATTGAATAATCACTGACAGACTCCTTATCCTTATTTCTATACAAAACGGAAAAACGAGTGGCCTCTGCTCCCGTTCCCGCCGTGGTTGGCACTGCCAAAATATCAAAATCAAGTTTTGAATAAAATTTAATTCCCTTAGCAGTATCAATCGCACTTCCGCCGCCTACTGCAACAACAAAATCGCATTCATTTGCTTTATATGCTTCAATTCCATTTTCTACTGAGCTTACCTCCGGGCACGGCTCAAACGAAGTAAAGCTTACACTTTTAATATTAATTTCATCAAGGGCTTTACGGTAGCCATATCTGTCATAATCCTTTGAGCAGACAAAAAGGACCTTTTGAGGATTTTTTTCAAGCATTTTATTTTTAAACTCATCAAGAAAAATCTGATTATTATATTTCATAGCGCACCTCTCAAATTTTATATTATAAGTTTAACATAAATAAGCAAAAAAATAAACCTCCCTGCCGCACAAATGAAGCAAGGAGATTTAATTATAACAAAATATTATTTAGCCAAACTGCCGACGAGCATCATATAATCGCCGATTTGAACACCGAATTCGGGAGCACCCTCCATAATAAGCTGCTTATTAGCAGTCATTTGGAACATATCACCCGTGCCGAGCAATATTTTGAGAGCAGAGGTTGCGCAGTCGAATTTCATACAGAAAAACGGCTTTGCACGTTTGTATTCTCCCCTGCCTGCTCTTGACTTGCCTGCCTTAACACGCATATATGCAGTACATTCCGGATGACCTTCAACCGCCCATTGATAGCAACGGTCAGGGCTTTTAAACGCCCAATCGTGAACTTGCGGGTGGCCCATTTTATTAAGCTGTGAAATGCCTGAGGAAAGCAAATAGAAATAAAGCTTGCAAAGAAGAAGCGAAAGCTCCTCATCATCCTCAGGTGGCGTTGAAATGCTCAAAAGCGATGACATTTTCAGCAAAACAGCCATAAATTTCAAAAACTTGCCCATCGACTTAATCTTCATTTTAGGAAGAGAAGTCATTTTGCCCTTCATAAACTCGTTCATCTTTTCCATTGAAGAGAAAGCGAGTTCGGCATCAATTTTTTCCTGACCGAGATATTCGCCGAGCTTAACACTCCATTCACCGTTTTCAACGATAAAATGGACTGCTTCCTTATCTTCGGCATTAACCTTAGCAGAAACCTGATAGATTGCATTTACACCCTCAAATTTCTTTTTAAGTTCAGGCACGTCGGTCGCAATAGTTTTCATAAGCGGTAATGCTGCCGCCATAAATATTTTATTAGTATAGCGAGTTTCGTCACTTGCCATAAGATACACTCCTTTCGATTGATGATGATAATATTAGGAACAAATCAGAACTCATCGTCCCAAGCATCATCTGCTTCAAAATCTGCGTGCATCAATTCCTGAATAGCGGCGCTGATACCGTTTGCATCAATACCGGCAATAGCAAGAAGGTCCTCCTGCAAGCCGATAGTCGAGAAAGCGTTTTGATGGCCGAGCATCTTGAAAGCGCAAGCCTTACCGCTTTTAGCAACAACCTCAGCAACAGCTGAGCCTAAGCCGCCCATAACCTCGTGGTCCTCAACAGTAATAATTCTTCTTGTATCCATAATAGCAGACATAACAGCCTCTTCATCAATCGGCTTAATAGTATGCATATTAATAACTCGTACCTTCAAGCCTGCATCAGCTTCAGCCATACGTGCAGCCTGCATAGCCTCAAATACGCAAGAACCGCAGGCAATAACGGTAATATCCGTACCCTCGTTCATAACGGTAGCTTTATCCCACTCAAAATTACAATCGGCAGGCGATTTGTAAATAACTTGGTCAAAGCCACGGTTAATTCTGATATAAACAGGACCCGGGATGTCATAAGCTGCCTTAACTGCATGATATGTTTCCGAGCCGTCGCAAGGACAAATAACTGTCATATTCGGCAAAACTCTCATACAAGCCATATCAATAAGAGAATGGTGAGTAGAGCCTGCCTGACCGAATGATGTACCTGCATGGGTTGCAATAATCTTTACAGGAACATTTTGATAGCAAATATCAGTATGAACCTGGTCAAGTGAACGAGCAGAAGCAAAGATAGCAAAGGTAGAAGCAAACGGAATAAGTCCGTTTTTAGCCATACCTGCGGCAACGCCGAAAAGATTTTGCTCGGCAATACCTACATTGAAAAATCTGTCAGGGAATTTTTCACCGAACATACCAATTTTAGTTGATTTAGCAAGATCGGCAGTAAGAGCAACAACGTCTTTGTGCTCTTCGCCAAGTTCGCAAAGTGCGATACCGTAGCATTCGGCAGTTGAAAGCTTTGTGGTATCAGTCATCGTATATGTCATTCCACCCATAATTTACGCCTCCTTCTCTGCTCTGTCGCAACGTTCTTTGTAATATTTATCAAGACTCGCATAAGCCTGCGCAGTCTTTTCCTCATCAAGTGAGCCGTAATGCCATAAGTAATTATCTTTCATAAAGTCAACGCCTTCACCCTTGAAAGTATCCATAACAATAGCGGTTGGCTTGTCGCCGCCGTTTTTATGGTTTTCAATAGCCCATTCAATAGCGTCATTAAGTTCCTTGAAATTATGACCGTCAACACGTTTTACATTAAAGCCAAAAGACTCAAACTTCTTGTCAACTGGCTCAACCTTCATCTCGTCATCAACCCTGCCGTCAATCATACACTTATTGACATCGGCAAGAACAACAACATTAGAAAGCTTGAACTGAGCGGCACTCATTGCAGCCTCCCAATTTGAGCCTTCATTAAGCTCACCGTCGCCTGTCAAAACATAGTTCATATAGTCAATGCCGTTCACTCTGCCTGCAAGCGCAAATCCGACAGCGAGAGAAAGACCGTGGCCGAGCGAACCTGTTGAGCAATCGATGCCTCTAACTTTATTACAGTCAAGATGCATACCAATCTTTGCTCCGGTAAGGTTAAAGATTTTAAGTTCATCAATCGGCATAAATCCATAATCGCAGATAACAGGCGCATAGCCTACTGCTGCATGACCCTTTGAGAGAACAAATCTGTCTCTGTCAGGCAAGTTTGGATTGTTAACGTCGATTTTCATGAAACGGTGGTACAAAATAGTCATAGCGTCCATTGCGCTCATTGCACCGCCGAGGTGACCCGAACCGCCCCAAATAGCTGTTTGGATTGTGAGTCGTCTTAATTCATCTGCCTTTTTTTCAAGGCGTAGCCACTCTGCTTTATCGAATGGCTTGTAGTTAGCCGGCATAAAAAATACCCCCATTATTATATTTTTAATTTTGCCAATTACGTTTAAATATTATTGGCCGATATTATTTGATTAGACCTGGAATTTCAGGATGCCTTTCAGCCACAACAGAGAATGCATCCTCGGCAATATCAATTGCAAGCTTAATGTCATCGTCTGTTACAGCGGCATTCATAAAGTGGTTATGGTGAGATGCAAGGAAAAGACCCCTTGATACACATTCTGCAATCCACTCCTGATGAAGCATAAGGCTGTCATCATTAGCAATTCTCAAATAAAACAGCGCAGGCTCACCTGATACAACAAGGTCGAAACCGTGCTCTTTACCTGCTGCCTTAAATCCGTCTGTAAGCTTAGTACCCATTTCCCTAAACATTTTAGGCGTATCAAGCTTTTTCATCTTAGGAATACAAGCAAGGCAAGCAGCGAAAGGCTCGGCACTCATCCAATATGAGCCTGTATATACAACAGATGACGCCGTATTTTTCATATGCTCCTGACCGCAAACGCAAGACATATTATAGCCGTTTGCAAGTGCCTTACAAAAACAGATAAGGTCTGCCTTAAAGCCGTAATAATGGTCTGAACCGGCAATGTCAAGACGGAAGCCCGTACGTACATCATCAATAATAAGAACCATACCGTGGTCGTCACAGAATTTACGAACCTTAGCCCACTGCTCCTTAGTTGCACAAACATTATCAAAGAAATTACCGTGGTCATAAGGCTGAGCAATAAGACCGGCAACATCACCGCCGCAAGCGTCATAAGCCTCCTGCATAGCGTCCATATCAAACCAAGGAACTACAATATTATTTTCAACCTCTTCAGGGAGAATACCCGGATAGTCAATCTTTTGTGCCCACTGGAAATCACCGTGATAATATCCCTTGAAGAACATCATCTTCTTTTTGCCTGTATGAGCACGGGCACACATAACGCTGAAAGTGGTGGCATCCGAGCCGTTTTTCATAAAGAAAGCCCAATCAGCCATAGCAACAGTATCTTTAAGAAGCTCGGCACACTCTACCATTTTATATGACGGAGAAGTAGTGCAGTTACCCCTTTTAAGCTGTTCCATAGCTGCTTTATCAACATCATCGTCGCAATAGCCCAAAACATTAGGACCGTAAGCACACATAAAGTCAAGATATTTATTTCCGTCAACATCCCAAAAATATGTACCCTTAGCGTGATCGGACATCAACGGCCATTTGGTTATAGGAAGAAAAAGACCTTCTGACGGACCGAGGTGACCGTACACACCGGACGGAATAGCATCTAATGCCCTGTTGAACCATTCCTGTGATTTTTCGTGCTTATATTCAGGAAATTTACTCATTACTAATCCTCCTTAACCCAAATACATACCGACTCTGTCAAGAATACGGTTTACATTATCGATCATATTAATCATACCGCTCATATAGATATTGCCTGCACAAAGCTCAGCCATAGTTGAAGCGGTGCCGTTAAATAAAGCATTGGCAAGGTCGATAGTTTTAAATTCCATAATGGCTCTCGGAGTGTCCGGTTTTTCCTTAATAGTTTCAAAAGTATGGTTGCGCACACGAAGAGTCGCATAGCATACGTCTGTAATACCCATTTGAATATCGCCGTCAACAGTATAAAAAGCAGAATGCTTAGCAACACTGTCGTGGTTTGCAAGAGCAGAGAGCGCACCCGCAATAGTGTAGAAAGTCAAAATAGTTGACTCTTCAAAAAACGCTCTGTTTTTCAAATTCTCCTCACTCGGCATAAGAAGTTCTGTAAGCCTGTTTGTAAGCTTAGTGAACGGGCCGAGCAAAAAAGAAAGCACTTGCGCCACATTTTTGGTTGGCATACCCGGCTTATTATTATCAATAAGCGCATTAAACTTTTCAGGGCTTGCAAAATTCATCTTGCATGTGCAGCCATAGCTTCCCTCGCTGATTGTGCAGCCGTCTTTAGAAAAATGGAAAGTACAGCACGGACCGTTTGCAACTTCAAAGCAAAGTGAAACGGGCTTTTTAAGCGAGCCTACCACTGCCTTTGCCTCGTCATCTATTTCACAAAGATTTTCAAGGCAAGCAAGAACGCCATACATATTTACATATGCCATAGCTTTTGGTTCTTTCAAAATAATTCCTCCTTAAATTTGTAAAAGACTCTATTTCCAAAAAATAGGTATAGCAATCCTACAATATAGTTTGTATAACAAATTATAACACATTTATAAATTTTTGGCAATATCAAACAATAAAATTTGATAAAAAATAAACAAAGCAATTAAAACAGCATTTTAATTATTGCAAGACGAGTACATAATATGTTAAAATAATATTTCAGAGGTGATGAAATGCTAAGCTTCAAGAATGAAACTTTTAAAATATTACAAATTGCCGACACGCAAGAGGGCAAAAAAATAAGCCCTGACACGCTTGACCTTATCAATGCTTCTCTTGACAGGGAAGAACCGGATTTAGTTGTATATTCCGGTGACCAAATCTGGGGAAAAACAACATTTAAAGGAAACCGTGCGGCAGTAAAAAATTCGCTTGATGCACTCACAAAACCGTGCAGAGAAAGAAAAATTCCGTTTACAATCTGCTTTGGAAACCATGACAGGCAGGTTGGCTTATCAAACGAGGAGCAATTTGAAATTTATAAGGAATTCGATTACTTCATAGGTGAAAGCGTCGAAGGTATCGACGGCTGTGCAAACCACGTAATTGAAATTAAAGACGGCGACGAAATCAAATTTTTGCTTTATCTTATCGACAGCCATTCAAGCCTTGAAATCGGGTACGACAATGTTCACGAAAACCAAATTGAATGGTACAAAAACACACGTGACAGTTATGAGGAAAAATACGGTCATCTTATTCCGTCAATTGTTATTCAGCACATCCCGCTTTGCGAGGTGTTTGAGCTTTTAACAGAGGTCAAAAAAAATACAAAAGGCGCAGTTAGGGGTTTTAGAACTCACGCTAACAGATTTTACATACTCAACAAAGACAAGGTAAACGCCGACGGTTTTATGAAAGAATCCCCTGCCGACCCGCAGGTAAACAGCGGCGAATTTGACGCTTTCAAGGAAAAAGGAGAGGTTGTGGGCGTATATTTCGGTCACGACCACAACAATTCTTTTAACGGCAAGGTTGACGGCATTGACCTTGGCTATACTCAGGGCGCAGGTTTCCACGTTTACGGCCCGGGCAAGGACAGAGGTGTGAGAGTGATTGAGCTCAAAAAGGACGGCAGCTTTTGCACTTACGATTTAAGATTCAAAAATCTTGTAGGAAACAAGGTTAAAGAACCGTTTAAATATGCGTTTTTCCAAATTATGCCAACTAATACATTTGACGCAATAAACAGAGCAATCAAGTTTTTTATAGGACTCGGAATTGCTGCAATCTTAATAATTATATTGGTATTATTATTTGGATAATATATTTATTAAAATACAAACTTAACTTTAAGAAAAAAATTCAATATTAAGCATAAAAAAGCAGGATACGAAAATTCATATCCTGCTTTATCTTTTCTAAAAATATAAAATTAGTCTGTTCCGATATCGTTTTCAGGCTCAACCGCAGTTGTACTCTGCACCTCGCCGTAAACCTGAAGCACAATTTCTTCTCCGACTGCAACGGTTTCTCCGGCTGCCGGAGCACTTGCATAACTTTCCTTTACGGTATCAGCCTCATGTGAGCCGTCGTTATATATTTCTACCGTTGAAACTTTAAAGCCCTTATCCTCAAGAGCCTTTTTTGCGTCATCAAGAGATTGACCTGCTACATTAGGCACACTTTCAGTCTGCACGCCCTTGCTGACCGTAAGTTGAATTTCAGTTTGCTCATCAACCTTTTTGCCCGATTCAACACTTTGTTCAAATACTATTCCTTCTTCGACGTCGGTTGAATACTTAGAAACAAATGTAAGCTTAAACTGCTTATTCCAAGCGCCGTTATTTTCAATATCGCTTTGGGTATAGCCTGCCGACACAAAATCAGGCACTTCATATTGCTTAACGGCAGCACTTTGCGATGTATTTTCTTCTTTGTTGCCGAAGCCGCCGTTTTTGGCAACGTACACACCCGCACCGACAGCCGCAATAATAAGAATCACCAAAATAACAATTGCTATTTTTGAGCCGTTTTTCTTTGGCTTATCGTCATAACCCGGATATCCTCTGTAATATTCTTCCTCTTCTATCGGGTCAACAACTTCTTCTTTTTTCGTATACTTAGGTTCTTTTTTAACTTCTTCCTCCTGAGCGGCAGCAGCCTGAACAGTAGGAGACGCATTTAGCTGTTCACGGAAGGTTTCAATATCCTGCGTTCTTTTTTCAGGATAAATTTGCAAACCTCCGCCGAGAGCACGAATAACGTAGGTAGGAATTTTTTCGGCAATGGTGTTAGGAATCATCAATTTATCGTTAGCTTCCCTACTCTTTGCACTTGGCGGATTTTGACCTACAAGCGCTCTGAATATGCAGGCTGAAAAAGCATAAATATCTGTTGCCGGACACATTTTGTGGTTATTGTCGTACTGCTCAATAGCCGTGTAGCCTTCGTTCACATTAAATTCAAGCTCGCTTGACATAGTGTTAGCCTCGCTTATGCAAAAGCCGTTAAGCCTAACCTTTCCGTCCCTGCAAAGCACAAGATTATCAGGGCAAATGCCGCCATGAATAATTCCGTTTGCGTGCAAAGCTTCAAGCGTTGTGAGTACAGGCATAAACATAATTCTCGCCTGGTCCCAAAGAATATTTCCGTCAGGATTGCGAAGCAAAAACTCACGAAGAGTAATAGTTTCCATATATTCGCTTACGGCATAAGCAGTTTCGTTAAGTTCAAAAACGTCATAGGTAGGAATCACTGCAGAAAGGCTTTTAAGCTCGCTGATAGTAGTCCAAAGTTTAATAAAAGACTCCTTAAGTTTGTCATAAGACGATTTGAATTTTTCTCTGACATGAACCTCGACGTTTCCTTCAAGCCTTGTTGCAATACCCTTAGGCAAAAATTCTCGAACACAGACAACCTGTCCAAGGTCCATATCATATGCCATATAAGTAGCTGCATCACTCTCGTGCGACAAAAGTGCACCGATGGCATAACGATTGTTTAATACGGTTTTGGGTTGAAGATATATAAAACTTACCTGGGTATCGTTATCATACCCACAATTAGCGCAAACGCTTCCCTCGGTAAGCTCTTCAAAGCAATTCATACATAAATTATCTAAATTTCTCAACAGAAAATCACTCCGTTATTTATTTGAAAATATTTTACCAAGCCAAATATACTTTGTCAAGGACTATGTATAATTGGTTGTTGATTATATATGTAAATTATTATATAATAAATAACAAACTAAATCAATCAAAGAAAGGAAATATTATGGCATCTTTTGCATATATAAAAGAATTATTTGAAAAAAAGGACAAAAACGGCAACGGATATCTCGACCTTCTTGTTATCGGAAGTGACAAAAAGGAATATCCTGCCAAGGTTTGGCAGTTTGACAACAACGGTCAGTTTGAAAAAGACGACGTTGTGGAAATTGAATACACGCTTGACAATTACAGAGGTAAAAACCAACTTACAATCACATCTATCAAAAAAGCGCCAAGCGATATGATGAAGGAATTTGTTCCTGCAAGCGAACACGACGGCAAGGCAGTATTTGCAATGCTTCTTAACAAGGTCAACGCTTTTAAAGACGAGGAATTAAAAGCAATTGTTAAAGATATTATGCTTCAAAACAGAGAAGCACTTGAGGTTTTCCCTGCGGCATACAGGCTTCACCACGCAATAGTCGGCGGCTTAATGCTTCACACGGCTTCTATTGTTGAAATGGCTGAAAAAACCTGTGAAGTTTACCCTAACATAAACAGAGAGCTTTTGCTTGCCGGCGCAATTTTGCACGACGTTGCAAAAACTTTTGAAATGAATACGGGCAAAACAGGGCTTTGCACGGGCTACACGGTAGGCGGAGAGCTTATAGGTCATCTTGTAAAAGGTGCAATGATGGTAAACGATACTGCAAAAAAACTCGGAATTTCAAGCGAAACGGTAACACTTCTTGAGCATATGATTTTGTCGCACCACGGTATTCCGGAATACGGAGCAGCAGTTCGTCCTATGTTTTTAGAGGCTGAAATTCTTTCAACTCTTGACAGCCTTGATGCAACAATTTTTGAATTTAATTCAGCGGCAAGCAAGGTTGAGCCGGGCGAATTTTCAGACAGGCAATGGATGCTTGACAACAGAAAGGTATTTAACCACGGTCTTGCGCCGAGCGACTACAAGGTTAATTTAGGAGAATAGAAATGGCAATTGAAAACGAAGTATGGAGTGAAATAAAAATCACAGTCGACACAAAGGATATTGAGGTTGCGGGCAACATTGCCAATATGGTTGTGCCTTACGGGATATATATTGAGGACTATTCCGACCTTGAAAACGAGGTTATGGAAATAGCACACATTGACCTTATTGAGGAAAGTCTGCTTGAAGCGGACAGAAGCAAGGGCATTATCCACGTTTACGTAAACCCTCACGAAAATCCGATTGAAGCGGTTTCATTTATCGAAGAAAGGCTTAAAGAGCAGAATATTGAATATTCAATCCAAATTGACGATTGCGCAACAGAGGATTGGGTAAACAATTGGAAGCAATATTTTCACCCTATGCCTATCGGAGAGAAGCTTCTTATCCGCCCGACTTGGGAGGACGAATATGATGCAGGAGGAAGAAAGGTGCTCCACATCGAGCCGGGTCTTGCATTTGGAACGGGAAGCCACCCGACAACAAAATTATGCCTTGAAACACTTGAAAAATACATTGACGGAAATTCAACAGTTCTTGATATCGGCTGCGGCAGCGGTATTCTTTCTATCGCTTCCCTGCTCCTCGGAGCAAAAAGTGCCTTTGGCGTTGATATCGACTCGCTTGCGGTTAAAACAGCGCAGGCAAATGCACTTGAAAACGGCTTTGACGAAAGCAAATTCAAGGCAGTTCAGGGCAATTTGTCAGACAAGGTAAGCGGAAAATACAATGTAGTTGTTGCAAACATTGTTGCCGATATCATTATGGAATTTAACAAAGAGGTCGGCAAATATCTTGAAAACGACGGCGTATATATCACGGGCGGAATAATCGAAAGCAGAGAAGATGAGGTTCTTTTAAGCTTTGCTCAAAACGGCTTTGAGGTTAAAGAACGCTTTGAGGAAAAGGGTTGGCTCGTATTCGTTGTTAAAAAGAGCAAATAATTTTGCAATAAAAGCTACCGTAAGGCAAAACAAAAAGCACCCCGTGTGGGTGCTTTTTGTTTTGCCAAATATCAAATTATTTACTATTCTTCAATTCGTCGAACACTTCCGTAATTTCCTTTTCAGGCTTTGGAGTGAGGAGTGACACGGTAACATTTACCAAAAGTCCGCAAATAAATGCAGGGAGAAGCTCATAGATGTCAAAGATACCGCCGAGCTTAGCAATAGCGTTTTTCCAAACGAATACCATTACGCCGCCTACAATCATACCTGCAAGTGCGCCGTAGCGGTTTGACCTCTTCCAGAAAAGGGAAAGGAGCATAACAGGGCCAAACACAGCGCCGAAGCCTGCCCACGCAAACGAAACAATGCCGAATACAGACGAATTTGAGTCCCAAGCAATTACTACACCGATAACGGAAATCGCAATAAGAGTAACTCTTGCAACAATCATTTGGGCAGTTTCGCTGAGCTTGATTCTGAAAAGTCCGCCGATAATATTTTCACTTGCGGCAGAAGATGCAGCAAGAAGCTGACTGTCTGCAGTAGACATTGTACTTGCCAAAATACCTGCAAGGATAACACCTGCCAAAAGAGCCGGAACAACGCCAATCTTTGAAAGAAGGTTTGCAATTTGAACAATAACGGTTTCGCTGTCCTTAAATTCAGGAAGTGCGCCCTCTTTAATCATAGCCATACCCACAACGCCGATTAAAACGGCAACAGCCATTGAAATAACAACCCAAATCTCCGCAACACGTCTTGAAACTTTAACCTTGTCCGGATTTTCAATAGCCATAAATCTTAAAAGAATATGCGGCATACCAAAGTAACCGAGACCCCAAGCAAGAGTTGAAATAACTTTAATTGCGCCGTAGCTGCCTGCCGAATTTGTTGCGGCATTATAGCCCTCAAAGAAATCAAGATATCCGGGAAGATTTTTGGCATTCATTATAACCTGTTCCATTCCGCCTGCCTGGTTAATTCCGAAAACAAGAACGATAATAAGAGCAACAGTCATAATAATTGACTGAATAAAGTCAGTCATTGAAGCTGCATTAAAACCGCCGAGAGAAGTATAGCCTACAATAACAATAGCCGAAACAATCATTGCAATATGATAATCGATGCCGAAAAGAGTGCCGAAAAGCTTGCCGCAAGCCGCAAAGCCCGAAGCGGTATAAGGCACAAAGAACACAATAATCATAAATGCCGCAACAGCCATAATAAGTCTGCTTTTGTCATTATACCTTTTTGAAAAATAATCGGGAATTGTTATAGCATTAATTCTTGCCGAATATTTACGAAGCTTTTTGGCAACGATAAGCCAATTGAGATATGTACCTACCGCAAGGCCGATAACAGTCCATCCGACTTCTGCAAGACCGCATGCAAGAGCAAGACCGGGCAAGCCCATAAGAAGATAGCTTGACATATCCGATGCCTCAGCGCTCATTGCCGTAACAAGAGGACCGAGCTTACGTCCACCGAGATAAAAATCGCCGACATTTTTTGTTTTTTTCGAGTAAACTACGCCAATCATAACCATAGCGACAAGATAAACCACTATGGAAATCATTATGCATATTTGTGCTTTTGTCATAAATATGCCTCCAAATAAAAAATAAGCCGTTACAAAATATAACGGTTTATTTTAACATATTATTAATAAAATGTAAAGGTATATTAGATTTGAATATTCAGGCGACCTATGGTCGCCCCTACATACACTTTCATAGGCTTCAATTACTCAATGCAAAATCTGCCGCACCACCGTACGGCAGATTTTGAAAGGAGAAAGGAATGAAGTGTTTATTATAAATTTCGCAGAAATTTATTCAAACACGGAATTTCTTTCGACGTGACGGCACGCACGCAGGCACCGAAACAATCCACCGGATTGTTTCTATTTGCTTCGCAAATTGCCTTGTTCGAGCCTCGAATGATACTATATAAAAAAGAGAGATACCATAAATGGTATCTCTCTTTTTTTATGGAGCGGATGACGAGGCTCGAACTCGCTACCTCAACCTTGGCAAGGTTGCGCTCTACCGGGTGAGCTACATCCGCAAGTGCAAGTCAAATTATACACAAAGTATGTATCTTTGTCAAGACTTTTTTTGAAAAAATATAACTATTTAGTTGTTTACAATATCATTATTTTTTGATATCATATAATATAAGAAAGAGGACAAATATATGGAATATAAAGCATTGCCGTTTTCATCTGTTTGGGAAAACGGAATTTTCAATTTACCTACCAAGCTTGTAGACGAATATTTAAAACTCGCAAGCGAATATCAGCTTAAAGCGCTTTTATACATTTTCAGAAATAACGGACAGGCAAGCACAAATGCTGTTGCAAAGGCGCTCGGTCAAACAGTAAATGATACTGACAATTTGCTTGAATTTTGGGTTGAAGAGGGCATACTGTCTGTTGACGGCAACATTGTCGCTCAAGAAATCGTACCGAAAAGCAATGAGCAAAAAGAAAAAAACATTGTTGTTAAAGAAACAATTTCAGCCCCTACCCTATCACCAAAAGATATAGTTACAGTTTTGCGTGAAAGCCGTGAACTTCAATCTCTTGTAAACGAGGCGCAAAAAGTGCTCGGCAGAACAATAAGCACGGCAGAACAGGCAATAATAATCAATATGGTCAACTACTACGGATTAAAGCCCGAAGTTGTTTTGATGATACTTGAATATTACAGAAATGAAAAACAAAAAGGTATGTCGATAAGCTTTGCATACATCAACGCTATGGCAAAAAATTGGAGCGATGAGGGAATAAGCAGTATCGGCGAGGCTGAGGAAAAGCTCCAGGAAATTGAGCGTGGCAACAGAGTTTGGAATGAAATTGTTGCAATTACAGGCATCAGGCACAGGAAGCCAACCGTTAAGCAGAGAGAAATGGTGCTTAGCTGGTTTAACGATTTTGACATAACTATGATTGCCATTGCCGCAGATATTATGAAAGAGAACATACCCGAACCTAAGCTCAGCTACATAAATTCAATACTCAAAAAGTGGAAAAAATCAAATATCAAGACACCTGCCGACGTTGAACGGGAGCAGGCTGAATTTGAAAAAGCAAAGGCTGAAAAAGAAAGCAGGAGCAAAAATTCAGACAAGCTTTCAAGCAAGCCGACATTTGACATTGAACAGATCGAGCGTGACGCATTAAATAATTTTGAAATTTAAGGAGGTGCGAAATGTCTTATTCAATAGAAACTTATGACAAGGCACAGTCAATACTTGACAGGCGAAAGGAAAGAGCAACGCTTGAGGCGCAGGACAGAGCGGACGAGCTTTGTGCAAAAATCCCCGAACTTAACACGATTAACAGAAAGCTTGCGCAAATCGGACTTAACATTTCAAAAACATTTTTTACAAGTCAAAATCCGAAAGAGGATATTGACAGGTTGCGAACAGAAAGCCTTGCACTTCAAGAGGAAAAGAAAAATCTTTTAAAGAAAAACGGATACGGCGAAAACGCACTTGCAATAAAATATACCTGCCCTGCGTGCGAGGATACAGGCTTCATCAACGGCAGAAGGTGCAAATGCTTTATTAATCTTTTAAAGGATATTGAGCGTGAAAAGATTGAAAAAATCGCACCGCTTGAGGAATGCACATTTGAAACATTCAATACTGAGTATTATCCAAACAATGCCGAAAACGGTGAAATATCGCCGAGAAGAAGAGCGGAAAAAATCAAAGAAAATTGCATAAGATATGCAACCAATTTCAGTAAGGACTCAAAAAGTTTATTTTTTATGGGCGGTACAGGGCTTGGCAAAACCCATCTTTCGCTTGCAATTGCAAACGTTGCCATCAACAAGGGATACAGCGTTATTTACGGCACGGCGCAAAATATTTTAGGAGATTTGCAAAACGAAAATTTCGGCAGACTTGATAATTTAAAATACAGGGAAAATGAAATTTTAGACGTTGATTTACTTATTCTTGACGATTTGGGAACAGAGTTTAAAAACGCATATACCGTTTCGTGCCTATATAACATTATCAACACACGTATCGGTGCTAAGCTTCCGACAATTATTTCAACAAATTATACAATCAAGGAACTTTTAGGCTTTTATGACCAACGAATAGCCTCGAGAATAACCGGTGAATATTCACTTTTAACCTTAGAGGGTAACGACATAAGATACATAAAAAAATAAGAGGGTATCATTATGAAAGACTTATTAATTAAAATTAAGAACTTTTCAATAATTACAATCATTGCGTCGTTTGTTATCGGCTTAGTGCTTCTTATTTGGCCAAACGAGTCGATAACGGCAGTCAGCATTTTAACGGGTGTTACGACCATTTTGCTTGGTGTAACTGCTTGGATATCTTATTTTGCAAAAGAAAAAAGCATTATACTTGCAACAGCAGGAACGGTTTGCATTATCATCGGTATAATTATATGCGTTAAATATCAAAGCATTATTGCAATTTTACTGTTTTTGTTTGGTATATTCATTACAATAAGCGGTGCAGTTGATTTAATCACCTCATTTTATTCAAGAGCAAGCGGTCTTGGCACATGGGTTGTTTCAACTGTTCTTTCGGCAGCAGTGCTTATTTTGGGCGTTGTGATTATGGTTAATCCTCTTCACACAAGTCAGGCGCTTGTAAGGCTCGTAGGCGCAGGGCTTCTTGTTTATGCGATTGTAGATTTAGTAACATTTATTCAGGTTAAAAGAGTTGCCAAGGAAATCAAAGAGGAATTTAAAAACATTGAACCGCCAATCGTTGATACCGACGCAAAAGAGGTAGAAAATGATGACGAAATTGATTCAAACGGCAGAGAAGTATAAAAGCACGGCAACGGCAATAAAGCAGAGATTGAAATATTAAACAAAAAGCAAAAGTTCAATTATAAATTTCCACACGCTGTGAGACTTCGAGAAAGTGAGATAAATTTCGTTTTCTTGTGAGTGGAGCTGTACGTGTGTACCGCCCACTCGCAAAAAACGAAAAGCGCCAAAAGTGGCTTGAACATTACGTTCAAGCCCATTTTGCCGAAGGTCACCGATGGTGTCATCTGGGTCACGCTTTTCTATAAATACTGTTATTTGATTTAATTTCGGCAAGAGAAAGTCCTTGCACTACGATATTAGTTGATTAAATTAAAACACGGCGCGGTTTAGCCGCTTTATCAAAGTCGCTTATCTTGACTGATTATAGCGTGGGTTTACAATTTCTCTCCACTCAAAATCGCCTCGCTCAACACCTCTGATTAATGCCTCAGCCGTTGCAATGTTGGTTGCAAACGGAATGTTGTGAACGTCGCAAAGACGTAAAAGGTCGTGGTCGCTCGGCTCGTGCGGCTTAGGTGAGAGCGGGTCTCTGAAAAATATTAAAAGGTCAATCTCATTGCAGGCAATGCGGCTTGCAATCTGCTGTCCGCCGCCCTGGCTTCCTGCAAGAAAGCAATTGATTTTAAGACCTGTTGCTTCTGAAACGAGCTTGCCTGTTGTTCCTGTTGCGCAAACATCGTGTCTGCTGATAATTCCGCAATATGCAATGCAAAATTGAACTAAAAGCTCTTTTTTGGCGTCGTGTGCAATTAATGCGATATTCATACTTTACCCCCATGATTAATTAAAGTGTTTGTGTTTGTTATTTTCTTTTTCTTATTTTCTGCCTTTTTAATCTAATACGTGCTTATTTTAACACAAAATTAATATATATTCAATAATTATTTATATATATACTCCAAAATACTACAAAAAACTTGAGTATTTACGGCAAAAGCGTACCGACTTTTTGATTTTCCTTTGCGTCGGTGTTGTTTTGATACCAATAATTGATGATATCCTTAGTCATTTCCGCCGTTTCCGAGCCGGAGCCTGCAAGCTCAACTACTGATGAAACCGCAATTTCGGGATGGTTGTAAGGTGCAAATGTGATAAGAAAGCCGTTGTTTCTCTTAACGCCGTTTACCTTAACCTCGGAAGTACCTGTTTTGCAGGCAACCTTTGTTTTCATATTTGAAAATACCAAATAAGGGCCGCCGTTTGTAGCAACAAGGCGCATACCTTGATGAACGGTGTTAATCGTGCTTTGGCTTAAACCTACCGATTCAGCAACCGATTTCGTTTTTTCGTTGACATTGCCCGAAGCGGAAGAAATTATTGATTTTACAAAGTGAAGCTCATATCTTGTTCCGCCGTTTGCAACTGTTGAGCAGTAGTTTGCAAGCTGGAGAGGAGTGAAAAGGTTATCACTCTGACCGATAGCGGTTTGAAGTGTGTCACCTGCGTTCCATATTCCGCCGTTATTTTCTCTGTTTTCGGGAGATGCAAGAATACCTGAGGACTCTGCAATTTCAACTCCTGTTTTTTCGCCCAAGCCAAAGGCTGTTGCATATTCGTCAATTTTGGAAATTCCGAGCCTCATAGCGCAGTTGTAGAAGAAAATGTTGCACGAATCACGAAGTGCGGTTTTTACATTTTCACCGCCGTGTGCATTTCCGTGAAGACATTTGAATTTTTGCTTTCTGTATTCCATTGTACCGCCGCAGTTAAAAATCGTGTCAGCGCTGATAGCGCCCTCTTCAAGCGAAGCACTTGCAACAACGGGCTTAAATGTAGAACCCGGAGCGTAAGTGCCCATGGCAAATCTTGACCAAAGCGGGTTACGAGGGTTAGAAATAAGCTCGTCATATTTATCGTAATAATCGTTTAAATCGTAGGTAGGGTAGGAGGCTGCGGCAAGAAGTTCACCGCTGTTTACGTCCTCAACCACTACTGCACCTGCCGAGGAAGCAGCGTTAACCTTATTGCACACACCTTGAAGCCTGTTTTGCGCAAGCACCTGCAAATCACGGTCAATAGTCAATACCACAGTGTTGCCCTGAATAGGCTTTTTCGTGACCTCCTGCGTTATTTCGCCGTCTTTTTTTATCGTGATTGTAAGCTCACCCGGAGTGCCCCTAAGCTCGCTTTCGCAAGCCTGCTCAATACCCGATTCGCCTATTTGGTCGGTAATTTTATATCCGTCGTCTTTGCGTTCGTTGTATTCCTCAGCATTGATTTTCCTGACTGTGCCGAGAATGTGCGGCGCAATTGTTGAGTCAACATATTCTCTGTATGCAACAATTCTTACGTCTGCACCGAGATATGTTTCTCGGTCCTCTTTAATCATTGCAACCGTTTCGTCGCTTACGTCATCTGCAATAGTAACAGGGTTTTCGTAAGAGAAAAGAAGCCTTGTAAGCTCATATCTGATATTGCCGATTTTTAACGCAGTTTGAGCGTCATAGCCTTCAATCTCATATTTTTCAATCATAGCGTCAAAGCAGTTTTGCGCAGTTGCATAAGGCTGAAGATTGAGCATATCTGCACTTTTCATCGTCGCAATATCTTCTTTTTTACCGCTGAATTTAACCTTGCCGCTCTTTGTTATTTTAAGCGGAAGATTTTGAGCGTATTCCTCCTTATTCTTCTCAAAAAGCTTAATGAGATTAAAGATTATCTCGTTTCTTCTCTTATTGTCCTTTTGAGAGGGGAAAAATGCAGCGTTTAAAATTATCGAGTTGCCTTGCCTGTTGGTTACAAGGGAGTTACCGTTTCTGTCAACAATTTCTCCTCTTGCCGCCTCAAGCTCAACAACATATTTACTTTCCGTATTGTTTTGTGCGGCATAGTATTCGTTATTTTTTACCTGAATGTTAAACAGATCTGCCGCAAATGAAAAGATAACTAAGCAGACCACAATCAGCGCAAAAACACTCCTGCCGCTTTTATATTTACTTTTCAATGAAATACTCCTTGATTATAATGAATTGCCGTTTATTTTATTTCTCTTTTATCCTCAATCACTGGCTTCGGTGCTTTGTTAAGTTTTCTTTTAATCGGTCTTAAAATGAGATAGATAAGCGGAGTGAGCACAAGTGTATAAATAACGCATGGAATGTAAAATGTTACAAGCGTCATTTCTCCGCCTTTTACACCCTTTATGATTATAAAGAAAAGCCAATAGATAAAGCCATAAAGAATTGTTGTAACCGTTATTGAAACAAAATTTGTGATAAAAATATCTCTTGCAATGTAAGTGACAAGTGCGCAGGCGAAAAAGCACATAATCATAATGAAAATGCAGTTAAAGCCCATATGCACTCCCGAAGTCAAATCCCATAAAAGCCCGGCAAAAAGACCTAAGAGCGCACCGTTTTTCTCGTCCTCGCCCATAGCAAGAATAATCGTTACAGGCAAAAGCAAAAAGCACCTTGCTCCCCAAACCTCAGGGAAAAGACCTTGAACATTTTGAAGCAAATCGCAACCGAGGATAATAAGGCAGTAAATGATATATTTAACCGTCTGCTTTTTTGCACTCATTATTTGCCCTCGCTTTCGCTGTAGCTTGTAAGAATGAGCACGGATGTTACCTTTTCAATATCCGTACCCGGCTCAACAGCCGCATAGCTTGAAATGTCCGTATCGTCATTATTGATGTCTTTAACTGTTCCGATAATTATTCCTTTAGGCATTTTTTTGCTTATACCTGCCGTCGCAATAATCGAGCCGTAAGAAATTTTACTTGATGATGAAAGGTTTTCAAATTTGCAAACACCCTGCTTTGCAAGGCTTGCGTCGCCCGAAACAAAGCTTAGCTCATTAGTAGAAATATCGTAAGCCGAGACCGAAAAATCCGGGTCGAGAATAGTATTTACAACGCTGTAGGTAGGATAAGCCTTTTTTATAACGCCGATAAGATATTTTCCGTAAAGAACAGCCGCACCGTCCTTTACTCCGTTTAACGTGCCCTTGCTTACCGTGAACGAACAGTATGGATTTGCACTGTCCCTTCCGATAACCGATGCTTCGGCAAATTTGAAATCCTTATGCTCCTCTTTAAGGCCGAGTGCGTCCTTGTATAAATCATTTTGCGCTTTAAGATTGTTATAATCGGCAAGTTGGTTTTGAAGCTCACCGAGTTGCTTTTGAAGCGAATCAATTTTGGCGTCGTATTCAGCATTGCCCTTTGCACTTTCGCTTATATGGTCAATTCCATCGCTTATTTTGCTCGCAACCCAATGCGCAGGAGTGAATATTGTGCCTACTATGCCGCTTTGCGCCGTTTCACCGTGGCCGTTAGCCGCACAAATGAACATACCTACAAGAAGCAAGGCAATTATTGAAACTATTAACTTGAAACGACTGCTTTTAAAAAGGTCTTTCATAATTATTGTGCCCTTCTGAGTTTGATTGATGTTCCGATAGCTACGCAATCAAGCGGCTTTTCGGGAATATGTACCTGCATTTTTGTTTCCTTTGCAATAAGCTCCGGCAAGCCTCTGAGCTGGCTTGAACCGCCGGCAAGATAAATGCCCCTGTCGATAATATCAGACGCAAGTTCCGGAAGCGTAACTTCAAGAGTTTCTTTAATGGAAGCAATGATTTTAGAAACAGGCTCTGCCAAAACATCTCTTATTTCAGCCGAGGTTACCTCAACGCTCTTAGGCAAACCGTCTGTAAGATTTCTTCCCTTAACGTCCATTGCACCTTCGCCGTCGTATTCGCTTACAGAGCCGATTTTAAGCTTAATATCCTCAGCCGTGTTTTTTCCGATAAGAAGATTGTGCGCTTTTTTCATATGATTTACTATTGCTTCGTCAAATGCGTCGCCGCCAACCTTAATGCTTCTGCTTGCCGCAATACCGCCAAGGCTGATAACCGCAACGTCGCATGTGCCACCGCCGATATCAACTATCATAGAGCCGGTTGCTTCAAAAACAGGAAGCCCTGCGCCGATAGCTGCCGCCATCGACTCCTCAATAAGCTCGACGTCCTGCGCACCTGCCGAGCGAACAGCGTCCTCAACCGCACGTCTTTCAACCTCGGTTACACCGCTCGGAACACTTACAACAACTCTTGTCCTTGTAAAAAGATTTCTCCTGCTTGAACGGTAAATGAAACTCCTAAGCATATCCGACGTCATATCAAAATCGGCAATAACACCGTCTTGAAGCGGCCTTACCGCAATAATTGAACCCGGAGTTCTGCCAATCATAGTCTTAGCCTCATCGCCTGTTGCAAGAACCCTTTTAGTCTTTACATCAACTGCAACAACACTCGGCTCCCTTATAATAATTCTGCCCTTTTTGTCACAAATAACTGTATTTGCCGTGCCTAAATCAATTCCTATATCTCTTGAAAAAATCATCACTTTGTCCTGCCTTTATATCGAATGATAACAATAGTTATCCATTATTTAAAATCTTAATTGTATCTATTATATAATAGAGCGCTCCTTATAACAATAGCAAATTCAAAATATTTTAAAAATTTACAAAATTGTAAAATAAACAATAAAAAAATCCGATTTTTTTGAAAAATCTTGCAACACTTTGGATAACAAATTATACTTAACTTATGACGTCGTCAAAAGAGGTGAGCAATATGAAAGAAAGCGAGCTTATAAAAAATGCCCAAAAGGGTGATAAAAATGCTTTTTGCGAGCTTTATGAGCTTTATAAAAACAGGCTTTATCGTTATGCCTATTATAAACTTTCGAGCGAAGAAGACGCAGAGGACGCCGTTATGGATTGCGTTCTCTGCGCTTGGCAGGGGATAAAACAGCTAAAAAAGGCGGAGGCTTTTCCAGCTTGGATATTTAAAATTTTGCGCTCTTCCTGTGCAAAATATATTGATTATCAGGCAAAAAGCAGGGTGAATTCATCGCTTGCCGAAATGCAAAACGATGCCTCTCTTTCCTATTGCCACAGCGATTTATCATTAGAGCTTAAGCAGGCGCTTGATAAACTTCAGTCTGATGAAAAGGACATTGTTTTGCTTTGCCTTGTTGCAGGCTTTACGAGTAAGGAATGTTCAAAAATTGTCGGCATAAAGCCGTCGAGTGTCAGGTCAAAGCTTTCAAGAAGCCTTGCGAAAATGAGAAATTATTTGGAGTGATGTTATATGAAAAAAAATGAAAAATATGACAAGGTCATAGCAAATTTTGACCTCGATTTTATCAAAAATAAATTTGATAACGACAATGTAGCCGCACCCGAAAGCCTTAACGGTGAAAACGTTAAAAATGCAATTGACAATAAGGAACAAAAGATTATACCGTTTGTAAAAACCAAAGCGTTTAAAACTGCCGTAAGTCTTGTTGCCTGCGTTGCGATTGTTGCCGTTTCTCTCAATTTTGCCCTTGGCAGAAATACGCAATCGCCGCCTGTGAGTGATACCGAAATTCAAAGTGGAAACGTTCAATTTAAAGCATTTTCGTCTGCAAAGGATATTGAAAAATATTTCAAATCCATTGAAAAATCTAACAGTTCGGGCGATTTCGGCTTTCCGACATCTAAAGATACGATTAAAGGCGCTGAGAATGCGGCTGATAATTCAAGCAGTGAAACCTACGTTCAGGTTGGCGGTGTTGATGAGGCTGATATTATCAAAAATGACGGAAAATATATTTATACTTTCCGTAATGGAAATGATAAAATTTTAATCTATGAGCCTGACGGGAAGAACGTAAAAAAGCTTTCTGAAATAGCATTTGATATGGAAAACGGTAACTATATTGATGATTTTTTTCTTTATAAAAATAATTTGATTGTTCAGTCAAACAGTTTCAATAGCAATTACGATTCATTTACAAATATTGATATCTATTCTCTTTCCGATATAAAAAATCCAAAGAAAATTCATTCGTTTAAACAGCAGGGCAGCTACGTTTCCTCTCGTATCACAAGTGATTCCCTTTTGGTTATTTCCAACAAAGAAATATGCTCTCGTTTGTGCAAAACAGACAAAGATTATCTGCCCGAAACCACGCTTGACGGCGCTAAAAAAGCAGTTGAGCCAAAGGATATTTGCATTGTCGAAAATTCTAAATCCGCTTCGTATCTTATTGTCAGCAAGCTTGACCTTGTAAGTCAAAAAATGACTGCAAAAACAAAGGCGATAGCAGGTGCAGGCTCAACCGTTTATTGCAATGAAAATAATCTTTATGTTGCAAATGCCGTTTTTGATACTTGTGATACTGCCAAGAATGACGATAATAACGAGATTTTTTATCTTTCGGATTGCAATACCGAAATTTATAAACTTGATTTTAAAAATGATATTAAATTTATTGCCAAAGCGACTTTTTCGGGTACTGTCAATAATCAGTTTTCAATGGACGAATATAACGGCAATTTCCGCATTGCAACCACTAAATATGACAAAAATTCCAATCAGATAAGTAATGTTTATGTGCTCGATAAAGACTTAAAAAAGCTCGGTGAAACAGACGATTTTGCAAAGGATGAGGATATCCATGCCGTGCGCTTTTCGGGCGATACCGCCTATGTTATAACGTTTGAATATACCGACCCTCTTTTTGTTATCGACCTCTCCAATCCTAAAAAGCCGATTATTAAGGGAAGCGTTAAAATCAGCGGCTTTTCTACTAATCTTATCCCGATTGACAGCGATACGCTTCTCGGTATAGGCACTGCCAACGATTTTTCAAATCCTTATGCAAGAGGTATCAAATTTGCTCTTTTTGACGTGTCTGACCCGCAAAAGCCCACGGTGCTTGACAGCAAAACGATTAAAAATACTGCGAGCGAGGCGCAAAACACCCATAGAGCCATTCTTGTTAATAAGTCAGAAAATTATTTTGCAATTCCTTTTGAGTACGTCAAGGCTAACGATAACGGTATAGAGCAAATTAAAGCCGGCGCAATCGCTTTTGAGATTAAGGATAAAAAGATAAGTATTGTTAAAAAATATTCGACCGAAATCGAAAACACAAACCCTGTTAGAAGCACAATTGTTGATAACGTTATTTATACCTTTAGTGACGGCGAATTTATTAATTCCTTTATGGCAAAATAGCAACAATATTTTGTCATTTTTGCACTAATAAAATCTGAATATATATAATATGTTTTAAATATTTATATAGTATACACAAAAATCAAGTATCCCGTACCAATAGGTATGGGATACTTTTTTGCCGCCTTGTCGCAGCTGTTATAAGCGTGAAAATTTTTGCTTATTCCGACTTATTTCATGCTTTCTTCATAAGCCTTAATCATTTTCTTACTATTGCTACCTGCACGGCTCGTAAGGTTTTGAAGGGTTTTAGTGACTGTTGTTCCGGCTTTCAGATGTATCTCAAAGCGTGTTATTTCCTCGTCGGGATAGACTGTAATATCGCTTATATATCGGTCAACAAACGCTCTGTCGATTTCCTCACCATCAATGTGCTTTTCCGCCGCTTTCAGTATGGTTTTGATTTCGGCAAGCTCTTTTTTCATCTCTCGCTCGGTTTTTGATGTTTTGTTCAGGGCATTTATTTTTTTCTCAATGTCCTTGATTTCGTTATCGCAGTCGGCAGTCATTCGTATGAATTCGCTGTCGTCCATTCTTCCGTCAGCGTTGTATTGCAATAACTTCGCTTTCATTTTTTGCCGTGTGATAAGTTCTTGATTCAGCCTGTTAAGTTCGTCCTTGTTTTCGTTTGTGTCAAGAACTTCGGATACAAGTTTTAACACACACGCCGACAGTTCCTCAATATGCTGTTGCCCCGATTTGAAAATGTCCTCAATAATCGGCTTGATTTCACTTTCATAAATCGCTCGGCTAGGACAGCTTGACGCACCGTTTTTAATTTTACCCGAGCATACCCACTTTGAAATCTTTTCTCCGCCCTTGCTTACAGCGTCTTTGCGATAGTAGGGCATACCGCAGTGCGCACATATCAGTTTGCCTGTCAGCAGGTTTTGATGCACCGTCTTGTGCTGTGCCGTGATTACATCCTGGCTTCGCATATACAGCACTTCGTTTGCTTTGTTCCACAATTCCTCGCTGACGATTGCCGGTACTGTTTCACCGGTTTCATCTTTATACATAACCCATTCTTCCTCGGGCAAAAACTTTTGCTTTTTGGTGAATAGGTCTGTAATTCGCACCTTGTTTCCGGCATAGAAGCCTTTGTATTTCGGGTTGCGTATGATGTTGCTCATCGTTGAGTGGGAAAGCATTTTGCCCTTAGAATTTCGTATTCCTTTTTGGTAAAAATGCTTTTCCATTTGCTTCATACTGAATTTTCCCGTGGCATACATTTCAAACAGTTCTCGCACAAAGTCGGCTTGCGTTTCGTCAATCATCAGCTTGCCGTCTTTTTTAATGTAGCCGTACATATTGTTCGTGCCGAGTACAGTCCCTTTTTTGATGGCTTGTTGATGACCGAATCGCACACGTGTAGAGATTTTTCTCGACTCGTCTTGCGCCATTGATGACATAATCGTTAGCCTTAATTCGCTGTCCTCGTCAAGGGTGTTTATGTTGTCATTTTGAAAATATACAGCCACTCCGCTTGATAAAAGTTCACGGGTAAAGCGAATGCTGTCCAGCGTGTTACGGGCAAATCTCGATACCTCTTTGGTTACAATCAGGTCAAACATTCCTGCTTTTGCGTCCTCAATCATTTCGTTGAATCGCTCACGCTTTGCAGTCGATACGCCCGATATGCCCTCGTCAACATAGCCGTCAACATATTCCCAATTCGGATTTTTTCTGATGAAATCGGTGTAATATGTTATTTGGTTATCAAGCGAATTTAACTGAACATTAAAATCCGTGCTGACACGAGCGTAAAATGTCACTCGAAGCGGCAGGTTCATAAAGTTGATATTTTCTTTTCTGATTCTCTCACGAGTTGAATATATATCCATATTTTTACTCCTTTCCAAGCAGACAATATCACAAATAATTTCTATTATCCAGCTTTATTTTACAGTATTTCACCTCTGCATTCATTAGGGGATTGATACCTGTTTTGGTAATGTTTTACAGAGCTTTTCAGTTTATTTTTCCGTATCTGCGATTGACTTCCACGCTGATTTTTCCCATCAATTTGCGATAGGTTTTGTCGTCAATCGCATTTTGATTCAGCAAGGTATTTGCAAAATGCTGCATCCAAAGCTCCGTGCTGATTCTCTCATCGGCAATGTTTTGTGTATTGATTTTCGGCTCACTCCCGCTTGATTTTTCAATATTATTATTATTGCCTGATGCTTTAGAATTTATTTCCTTTGCTGCCATAAGGCAACACGCTAACTATGATTTTATATCTGCCTCCTTTAATTTGATTTACCTTTCATTGTAAATTTGTAGTTCATATTAACCTCCTATTTTGCTCACAGGCTTGCACAAATCGCCTGTAAGCCGTTTTTAGTTTTAGTCCGACGAGTTACTCTATTTTTGAGTGAACTCGTCAATTTTTGCTCACAGCGTTGCCTGATTTTTCATAAATTGGTTTATCATACCGCAACGCTCAAGTGAATACGCAAAAGCCTTGATTTTCTGCGAAAAACACCCCTAACTGCATACGAATTTGGAATCATACGCAAAAGTATTACGAATCGAAAAGCCGACAGGCCTTGCCGGACGGCGTTTTCGGGCATTTCAACGCCCGAAAATCATACCCCTTTATCCTGCTTTAAAATCGACGGCTTGAAATTCGCTTCAAAACCCACTCAAAAGCCATCAATTTTCGTTTCAAAAATCATAAATTTTCAAAATTAAAGCCTTTCATATTCTTTGCCGATAAACCCTAAAGCACGGTGCATTAAATCTTGTTGACCGTGTATAGATTACTCTTTTGTTCGCCGCCGATAAACCGCTTCGAGATCGCTATGTACCCACCGCTTTCAAGTGAATGCAAAACTTTTCTGCAAGTGGAAGCACACATCGAACAGCTTTTCGCAATCATAGGCACCGACCAAAAACTTTGACCTGCCGAGTCCTTTGCACGAACGAGAAAAGAATAAACGATGAACTCGTTGGGCGATAACCGTTCATCAAAAATTCTGTTCGGCAAAAGAAAAAATTGACCACTGCAATTTTTGCGCATACGAAAACCTCCTTTAAAATTATTCGAGAGAATATTTTGCTAAGTGAAAAGCAAAAAAGAAAACACCGTTCAAAAAACTCCCTCTACTATACAGAGAAAAATTTCCATTTTGTTCGGGTGTTTTGCAAAATTCTTTACACCTTGTTTACATTTGATTTCATTATAGAAAAAATACCCCTCTATAATACAGAGAAAAATTCAAGTTTTGTTGATGTGTTTTTAGAAAAATATTTAACTTAGTACTAAAATTTATTCGTTTGTCAATTGCGATGTTGTTTGCAAAATAGAATTATGATATAATGATTACATTAAGAGTTTTGTTAACTCGTGCAAGGTCGGGCATGGTGATTTTTGTGCCGTATGGTAATGGCAATAAAACGTCTACCGGCTTTTGGGAGGACAGCACACGTCTGCCGGAGTATTACAATGGAACTTATGAATATTTGAAAAGCTTGGGGATTGAAGAAATTTAACGGTTGCTCAAAATCCCGAATTTGCAGAGGTGAATTATGAAAATAACATACATTAACCACAGCGGATTTTTGGTTGAAACCGAGAACTGCTACTATGTTTTTGATTATTACAAAGGCGAGATGCCGAGCCTTGACAAAAACAAGGAAGTTGTTGTCTTTTGCAGTCACTTTCACCAAGACCATTTCAATCCGAAAATCTTTGAAATTCTTGATGATATAGGTGCGAATTATCAGGCTGTTTTGGCGAAAGATATCAGCAAAAAGAAGTATCCTGCCGGTGTAAAAATTACGACTGCTTATCACGATCAAACCTACATTCTTGACAACGGCACACAAGTTAGTACGCTTCTTTCAACTGACAGCGGTGTTGCTTTTATTGTCAAGACAAGCGAGGGCATGATTTATCACGCAGGTGATTTGAACGATTGGCATTGGGAGGGTGAGACGGAAGCCGATAACCGCCATATGAGCTCCATGTACCGTGCAGAGATTGACAAAATCAAGGGCGCTCATTTTGATGCTGCATTCGTTCCCCTTGACCCACGGCAGGAGAAACATTATGCCGACGGTATGCTTTATTTTTTGAAACATGTCGATTGCAACGCCGTTTTTCCTATGCATTATTGGAACGAGCCAAGCGTGATTGATAGGTTTATCACCGAATATCCGCAGTATAAATCACGAATAAAAAATACAGAATCAGCAAAAGGAGAAGAAATATGAGCTTTAGAATGATTCACGAAAACTATAATGTTTCCGATTTGGATAGGTCGATTAAGTTTTATGGTGATGCGCTTGATTTGCACGAGGTCAGACGAAAAACCACCGACGATTTTATTATCGTTTATTTGAGCAATGATTCAAGTGATTTTGAACTTGAACTCACTTGGCTTAAAGAACATCTGCAGCCGTACGATTTGGGCGAATGTGAATTTCATTTGGCATTTAAGGCAGATGATTTTGACTTGGCGCATAAAAAGCACGAAGAAATGGGTTGTATCTGCTTTGAAAATCCTGAAATGGGTATCTATTTCATCGAGGACCCTGACGGCTATTGGCTGGAAATTTTGCCGTAATTAAGTTACACTATAATAAAAAGAGTTGAGGAATACAATTTCTCAACTCTTTTATGTTTATGCAAGCAGTTCATTTAATTTTGAAACTGTTTTTTCTTTTTCGCCGTTTTCTGTTGTATTCAACCTCATTGGTGGTAAGTCATACTTTGCGAAAATGCTGTCTTTTAAAATATCCCTTTGATAAGATTATACATAAGGTTTTAGGAATCGTAATAAGAAACTTTGGAGTTTGAAGAGTGGCTTGAGAGTAGTTTTCCGAATAGAATCAAGAAAAACAAATAACTATAATTAATCTTACGGAGCCGTTCGAGTAACAGCTCCGTTTTGTTTTGATTTTTTCTTGCTTTTCCCTTATAAATCCGCAATAATCATTGATTTTAAGC
>OHAS01000179.1_pt1 | contig 50521 bp, 84 predicted proteins | sample 1577131 | NCBI WGS metagenome assembly OHAS01 (sample SAMEA3541566, study PRJEB24748) | human gut metagenome | biome: human gut; feature: human-associated habitat; material: faeces | place: China | collected 2012 | reverse complement strand
GATTATTCTGGTTTATGACTCCCGTTCACCCAGTTTTGCATCCATAAAAAGGATACGGCTTTTATTTCATTCATTGCATGGCTCGGATGCAACCCCATAACAACATAAACTGTTTCCATAATTAAATATTCTCCTTTTCTTCGTTATAATATTTCTACCACAATTCCAAAGATATTGTTTTTATTAATTGTTCCATTCACATGTCCATGATTGTTAGATATTTGATAACTAACACCATTTTTGATAGCAGAAATTTTATGTAAATAATAATTGCCCTTGACCTTACATAATACAATATCATTTTTCTTTAGTGGCGTATCTTTTGTCACTGGTTTGCAAATTACAGGTTGACCAGATTTAAGAATAGGGGTCATAGATTGTCCATATCCAACAACTTTACAAATTTCACCGTTCTTTAAGTGCTCTGCCGTAATTGCATTTTCTTTTCCCTCAAAATCATAATTTATCATTTTAATAAAATTTCTTTCCTCTCTTTGAAACCGAACTTTCATTTAGCTATTCCCAACTGATTTCATATGCCGTCGAATAAGATGATGCATCAAAAATATTATAACCAAGACTTTTTAATTTGTTGACTGTTCCATCACTCAGCTCTCCTATATACATTATAGAAAATCCGCCACGGGCAACCATCTTTTTAATTTGTTTTGAAATCTTACTTAGTTCTTGACTGTTATAATTTCTAAGAACTTCTTTCGTCTTTTGTTGTGCTATTTGTGCTGACCACAAAATATCTGATGATATTAAATTATCCATATTAATATTCTCCTTCTATTTTTATTTTACAAATTCATAATATCCATCTGTATGTGTTTTCAACTTCCACCCTTTACTATCGACCAATATCTGTTTATAACCATATCGCTTAATCCACTTCTTATTTATTTTTTTCTTTTTGTGCTTACGAGCTTGTTTAACTTTCATAATCTGAAAATTGTATTTATCTGGTGCGTTAGAAACGTCAACGTCTATCAGCGATATTAAACTCATTGCACCAATAGAGACATCTATCGACAAGGTACGTGCAGAAAGGTCGATAAAAGAGTTCAAAGCTTTCCTTTCTTTGTCAAATGAATAATTTCTCGATTCAACACTAAGTAGATTGTCTTCTAAATTATCTATGCAACAAAGTTCTTCTCCTGTTTCTGAATTAATCAAATTAAGAATAAGATTTTCTTTTTCTATTGGCATTTGTTCACCTCTTTTTATCTTTCCTTGACAAGTTCTCGTTTGAAGTAATCCTGTAATCCCACATCAGTTAAAATTTTTTCTTTATCATCAGAGTTGTGCACTTTATGATGAGGATATTTATAACAAGCAAGTTGATAAGCAAGAGCATCAATTACTTCAAGTAGATGATCTGTGTCAGTTGGTTCGTTCAAATCTACAACTTCAACCTTTGCTCCTTTGGTATCTATACCGAAATCATTCACATAAAAAGTTTCACAATTTTTTATTTTATCAAAATTTTTATCTATCTCTTCAGATGTCTCTTGACTATTTATTTGACTTATGACCAAATTTCTTGCATATACATTAGAAAAGACTGCTCCTTCTGACTTTTCAGATATCATTATAGGCATCGTTATCTTTGATATATGATTAATACTTTTCTTCAAAGCAAAACCTCCTTTGTCAATATTCTTTTCACATTTATTCGTTTACAAATTCATAATATCCCTTATCAAAACACATAAAATCAATAATGACATCTTGTATATTCGCTGTGTCACATTCCATATATTCTCCGTATAGATATTCCAATGTGTTGTCTTTTTGAAGTAGGTCATTATAATAATCATTCCATTCTTCATCATCACAACCATCGAAAAAATCAATGATCTCGTCCTTAATGCAATATTCATATGCATAAGCTGATAATAATTCACGTTTTGGCAAGTCGGAGTCAGTGACCAAATCACTAACCCAACTCTCCATTTCTTTATATAATTTCTCCCTTAATTTATCCATTTCAATTCACTCTTTCCTTTATATCCTTTCTCAAACTCAAACCACGCATAAGCCACCGCACTACCACCGCCAGCTTTCATCTCATCAAACATTGCGTTCTTTGCACAAAGAATTCGGCTACTTGATACATAGACACATTTAGGCGGATATTTTTCAAATAATTTTCTACGAGCCTTACCTTCAAGAAACTGTACTTTTAAAAACATAAATACTCTACGACCTTTAGGAATTATCTCCATTGCATGTTCAATAAACTCTTTTGCATATTTATATGGCGGATTAGTTAGAACATCTCCCTCCCAAACACCATCATATGTAAGAAAATCAATTCCACCTTTGCCATAACCTCTATAAACTAAATCGGTGGAATACACATCGTAACCATAATCTTTTAATCTATCAGATAAATCCCCTCGTCCACAAGCACACTCCCAAATAGGCTTATCAAATGTCACTTTGCCATCTCTGATAAGAACATCTATTGCTATAGGGTCAGTTGCATAATAATCTTCATTTTGTCTTTCTTTGTCAGTATGGTTACTTGCACCTAATGTTTTAAAGACACTATTCTTGTTTCCTGTCCAATCTTTTTCTATTATATTTTTCAATTTTGTTCACCTTTAATTAGTACCTGCGCAGGTTTACTCACTGTGAACATTCTTATCCTTTCTTAATGAAATATTGTTTTGTAGCTACAATAATATATTCTCTATTTGTTTCCGGAAAGTTTGAGCAGAATTGCTCTGTTGAATTAAAATTAATCTATTTTATAACATCTCTAATATCTTTACCATCTATTTCATTGCCAATAGAATCCCAACCTTTACATAAATCTCTTGCAAACAATTCTACTCTTGGTAAATCACCACACAATGAAACGATTCTATCTCTTATTTCTTTTGGTTTTTCCGAATGCTCTGTTTTTGGATATTCTATAATCTGCTGTACATTTCTTGCATTTCTCCAATACTTACCTTTACGAGCAATCAGACAATATTCAGCATTTGAAATCGTATACTTGCCCAATCCGTCTTTACGAACTTCGGACATATCATTTTTCATTTTTACCCATACAAATCCAACCGTTGCATATTTAAAGCCCCACGCTTTAATAAGTTCAAATCCTTTTTCTAAGAACGGTGACGTAACCCATAAAAATAGAAAACAATCATCTTTGGTAATATTTTCTACGGGTAATTCACACAAATCCTTAAACTTCATTACATCATAGTGTTTGTCTGCAATTCCCCAAAATTCACCATTAAGATTTTTGGTATTGCCGTAATCCCATGGAGGGTCTGCATAGATAATGTTGTATTTTTTGTTCATTTTATCCCTTTCGTTTGACAACTATAATTTACTCTATATAATCATCATAAATTATTATGTGATATTTAATATTGTACTTTTCAAATAAGTCGTCGTATTCAAAGCCATCATTTTCACGGGAGAGTATAATAACACCTTCTTTGAAGTCATCAATTAATTGACATAAATCATTAATTTCAACAATAATAACGTCCTGAGTACCAAAGCCATCGAAAATGTAATTGTATATAAAACATTCATCTATAGATGGCTGATAGTTATTTAAATTAGGATATTTCTCAAGTATCCATTTCCCGCCCATAAGCGTTGCCGATGTTATTAAACACTTCATATTTTTATTTCTCCATTTTATGTATTAATGTAGTCCATTGAAAAACATATTTCGTTAGTCGTTTTTAGCTTTTGCATTTTCAAACTTCTCAATAACTCTATTGGCTTTACATGTTTCAGGATATTCATTTAAGTAACATGCATCGCAACTTGCTGGAGTGTCTCTTATACAATCACACAATGTCTCAATTACATCAATAGCGTCATACATTAGCCCAATATTCATTTAATTTAACTCCTCCATTTCTTCATCTGAAATCTCTTTGTACTCTACTTCATATCCAAGATATTTTAACAAATCTTCAATATCCTCTAACTCAATTCTATGTCCACTTCTTTCAAAATCCTCATATCGAAGGATTGTCCAATCTCCCGATTCACATGTTATAATGCTTATTTTGTTATCTTCCATAATGTTATTCTCCTTTATTTTATCTAAGTTCAATTTCGCCATATCTTAAAGTATTATCAATAAACAATTTATGTCCTGTATAGGTACATGAACGAGAATCTATAAATATACGTTTATTTTCATCTATTTTTGTATTCTCTTCATAATCCATATAATTTAGAATTTGTTTTTTCAATTCACTAAATGTTTCTTTATTCATAAAAATATATGGATCTATACATTCAGTAATTTTTTTATTTAATTCACTTATATCAATTTCTCTTACAATTGAAAATTTTTTACTACTCATAAATTCATCCTCACTTCATAATTTTCTGAATTAATTTTATATGCTATTGCCACACCGATTGCACCCCATTAAATATTTGTCCGCCGATACACTTGGAATAATTCTACAGCCACCTTGCCTACCAACTTTAATATCAAATGGAATTGGCTTAATTCTATTATCTTCGTTAATTGTACTAATTCTTAAAGAGTCTAAAATGATATTTTTACACTCTTTATAATCTATATCATAAAAATCTCCTGTAAATTTTGTAGCCCACCGGAATGTAACAAGTTCTTGTTTTTCATCTATTATTTCACTTTTGGGGTTATCAAATCCTAAAATACCTTCATCAAGTAACATATTCAAATATTTAATTGTGTTGACTTGCACATATAAATCGCGTTCCTGTTCAATATCCTTAATTTTATAAAATTCGTTGAATATATAATCTTTACAGTCAAAATATGTTGTAAACCCACAAATAATTTTATTATTTCTTTTATTAAAAGCTATCCAAAATTTAGAAAAATCATTATATATATAATTGTTCAAATTACAACCTTCAAAATGATACCACCATTCATCACCGTCCATAATTCTTCTCTCATAATGCGAATACTTTTTCAGTTCTTCCCAATTCAATATCTTTAATTTTTCGATATTCGATGGGGTTAAGTTGTATTTGTTTGGGTATTTCTTTATTAAATCAAAATCCATGTAGAAATTTGCCATATCTTTCTCTCCTTATTAATATAATTGATTTATTTACATTAAAATCTCATTTACAATACCATATTCTATTGCCTTAGAAGAATGGATATAGAAATCTTTCTTTGTCTCACGAACATTCCTAATAACATCTTCAGGAATTTTTGTTCTTTTTATTACGTATTCTTCGTTTTGCTTATTAATGTTGTCCATTTCGACCCTGTTTTCAACAAAGTCTTGGTGTTTCCCGTCTCTCCAATAAGACATCTGATGATACATAAACACTGAATGTTCAAGACAAAATCTTTTATGTCCTGCTAAGAAAATGTTAAATGCTGCACTTTGCGCATATCCAAGACAATATGTATAAATTGGAGTTTTGCTTGCAAGAATTATATCAATTAATCCCCACATATCATCTATTGAACCTCCATAAGAATTAATATATAATTTGATTGGCTCACGGTTATAGCATAATATTTTTTTATCTTGCTCATCATCTTCTCTAATTAAGTATAAAATATCCCACATAATTTTACCGGCGGATTCATTATCTATATTATCCGCCAAAAAAAATGTTCTTTTATTAATATCAATGTATATATTATCTCTTGTTGAACCCATATATTCCTCCTCTTGAAACTCACAATTCATCGTGTTTCTATCACACGTTTACATTACTCACTTAACACAAGCCAAGTTTATAATCGTTGGGTGTAAACCTGCACCCTTTATTCCATTGATAAAAATCTTTGGAAATACCTTCTTCATAATTTGATATGCCCCATTTACATCTGCATTTATTTTCTTTCCACAATTCGCAATAAATAATCCTCTATATACTCTACGTTCTTTTCTATAATTCTCTTTTATAGGATCTTCATTGTCTAAAAACGATGTCCCAGAAGTATATGATTCTTCATTCTCTATAAACTTAATTCCATTATTCTCACACTTATATGAAAGCATTTTTATAAACAGTTCATAAGGAATATATGTGAAATTTTGCAGACCCTGTTTCTTTTGTTTCCATTCATTGTTATACCCTACAACTAAAGTGTCAATTCCATATAGAACACACCAATCAACTACATATTTGCTAATACAATGCATCTGATATTTAATCATTTCGTACCGTTTATTAGTAAATTTTTGTAATTTCTTTGACCATTCCTTATCATTTACCTTCTTCAATTCTGATTGAATATTTGCCTTTTGTTTATTATAAAACTGATTAATTGACTTAATAATTCCACCTTTAACAGCTATCGGATTTTCACCAATGTTGTTTACCATAGTTATAAAATTATTAACTCCCATGTCAATAGCAGCTATCCTATCAGAATTTTTTGAAATATCAGGTGTTTCAATTTCGTATACAATTTCCATTATATATTCCCTACATCTTGGAATAAATCGACATTGTAGTATTCTATCTTTCGCATTAGTTCTAAATAAGTTATTAAATTTTTTGAATGGTTTCCATGCAAAATATACATAACCATTCTTTAATTTTACTTTATTACTATCTAAAGAAAGAACAAATCTTCCACCTTTTGCTTTATATTTAGGAATTTTAGGTCTTCCTAAATATTTATTTGGATATCTTGCCCAATCTTTAATAGCAACAAAAAATGATTTCCACATTTTATCAAGAATTCTCAATGTTCCTTGACCTACATTACTTCCAATATTCTTATATGGATTGGATTCTTTTACTAACCGAAATAATTCATTATAATGAATCCATTTTCCATTGTTTATAAATTCTTGACGTATTATATAATTTGCATAATTATATAGATTCTTAGATTTAAAACAATATTCATCTATGAATTTATAAAAATCTGACCCATACTTAATATTGTGTTGTTCTGTTCTTTTTATTTATTATGCCATATCCTTTCTTTTTCATTTTTTATGGTTTGCCACTTAACCAAAATAAACATAATCGCAACTATCCGGTTCAATTAAATGCAAATCAATAATCATTTCTCCGTTAATATCTTCTCCATCAACTTCGATATTTTTGATTGTAATAGTGTTCTCTGTTATTTCGGTTATTTCACCTATGTAGTGGTTATGACAATTTGATTTTTCATTATATATCATAAATGCAATATCCTGCCCGACAGAAAATTTCAAATTATTATCTGCATTTAAAGTCTTTGTAGTTTTAATACTATATTTCATATGTTACACTACCTTCCTAATAAAGTGTCCTAATCCTTATCCAAATGTAATCACTCCGTCGGGATATTTTTCAAAGAATTCTGAAACCTTGTCAAGTTGTTCTTTGGTTAATTTAAAATAATCCTTACGCATCCAACGTCTTAGATTCCTACGGTTTGTAATTACTTTTCTTGGATAATGTTTAACTCTAAAAATATCTTCATATTCTGGGATATCGACAAACAATCCGCTACGACCTCGTATCTCATAAATATAAGCTGAACCATTTAATAGTTGTGGATTTCCTGCACCATAACCAAGTTGCCACCAATACTTTCCATATACACATGGAATATTTTTAACAAACGATTTCATCAATTGCTTATATAAAAATTCATTGTTTAATCCCAATTCCATATTTTCTTCTGAAGAGCCAGTCAAATTAAATATTTCTATTGGAGCATATTCTTTCATTAACTGAAACTCTTTATCAGTTATAGGTCTACTGAATGATGTATGACATCCCATTATTTTCACTCTCCTCTTAAATATTCGGCTACAATTACCATGTTGTTCTACTGTTCCATATAGACTTTCAGAATATGAAACATATTCAAATGTTCTCGCCTTACAAATAGGACATTTAATAATTTCATATCTCAAATCAGCCTTTTGAGCCTCTCGTTTCATGTTATTTCACCTGTTTAAATCCAAAATCTTGTAATATCTTAATCAATAATTTTGTAGTTTCTCTTTTACAATCTTCACATAATTGCATAGACAATTTATAAACATTTTCTTCAATGTAAATTTTTTGTTCATATTCTCCAGGATCATCATAATATCCGTCATCGTATTCTTCCGAATCACAAATATGTTTACCGCATTTATCACAAGTGATTTTGTGGATATCATATTGATATTGTGCTGTTTTAGTTTCAATTATTTCTGCCATAATATATACTCCTCTCTAAACAATAGTTTCATTTGCAATCTTATTCGTCATCTTGCTCCATTGGATAAATATTACCGTCTTCCGTAACATAATACATTTTAAAGTAAACGCTGCAATCTTTATCACAAACGGATACAAGAATGATCTTCACTGGTTTCCCACCTTCAAAGTCGTTTGAAATTTTAACTCCTACTTGGTCAAGGTCTAAAACCGTCACCGATACATTATTTAAATTCTCACATGTAGCCGGCAAAATTGTCTTATTTTTATTTTCTTTCATATTTAATATTCTCCTAACACCAACTCAATATTGTTAATAAAATTTTCATTGCCAGTTTCTTTCGTCCAGCAAAAATTTGTACCTCGATATTTCACTTTTCCGTCAGACGGAAGAATACCTATATTAATAAGAAGCTTTTTGATTACTTTTGCTTGGTCATCAATGTTTTTGACACAACCTTGTCCATGAATATACGAATTTTTAGGAAGAGAAATGTAAATAGTATTTTCGCCTACATTCACTCTCTCAACACATATTCCATGTTTCAAAAATGTTCCTAATAATGCTCTAAATGTTATTTCATATGGGTTCATAACTTCACCTACTTTTCACTTACAAGTTTGATTTTGTAACCGAGTTTTTCTTCTATTTCAGATAAAGTCATATTCTTTCTTTTGTCACCTACAATCTCAAAATCAATTTTCCCATCTTTAGATACTAAATCTCCAAAACCCAAGTTCATTGTCTCAATATAATATTGTTCCGTTATATATGAAGGATTATTTCGACTCTCCAATGTAAATGACAGTCTATTGATGTCTACTGGGAGTTCCAATGTAGTCGTACCTTTGACAAAAGAAGTATCTGTTTCTCCTAAAAATTCTACCTCTAAATAATACATACCGTTTTTGTTTATTATTTTCAAGTTGCCGATATCTGTAATTGTTGTAGGTTCTTTTATTTTATCTCTAATTTCGTATCCCATTGCTACCTCCGTCATGTTTTACTCATTTTCACCCACTATATATTGTGTTTATATTTAAAATATCATCTATATATAGTATAAAAATTCCTTTGAAATCTCAGATTCAACCGTTAGTCATTTTTTCGACTTCTAAATTCTGCAAATTTGTCTTGTTACCAGTCCATAAACTCATCTTTTGACATTCTTATCATTTGAAATATTATGATAACACCCGATATGTTCAAAATAGGAATAAACATTAGTAGGATAAGAGAAATAAATGATCGAATACACCTAAGATAATATCGAATATTTTCTTACCTTCAATCTCGTCTACATATCCATTCCGTTTTAAAACATCTTTCGAAAACATCATAACTCCAAAAAATGTAATCAAACACAATATTGAAAATGCAAAATGCAACTTTAATAACCACATGTATTTATTCTCCTTATAAAAATTCTTCTATACTTTTGTTTATCGCTTCTTTGACGGCTTTTGTTCTAGATAATTTTTCAGACAATTTATCGGCTGCAATCTTGATGATTTCATCTTTATTCTCGGCTAGAAAATTTTGAATATTATCATCAACCATTTCTTTTAACTTCTGAGTATAATCACAATTTGTAATACTTTTCTTACCAACAAGTGCCTTCATGCAATCGCCTTTTATCTTATTTACCACTTGTTTCTCCACGTTATTTTCGATGTTTCTTTTTATTTTGTCATCATCTATGCTGATTGCAAATTGAACAATATGTTCCATATAATCACCTCTCCTGTATATACTTGTCCCAATTCACCACAACATACTCTTTATAGCAAGGATAATATGTCGTAGTTGCCGTCTGTTCCTCACACCAATCATCCAACAACTTTTGCAAAGAATCATTATCGCAAACATATTCGGCATCTTCTCCTAATTCGGAACAAGCGTCCAAAACAATTTCATCTGCATCAATATGAATTTTTCCTTCCGATGTAACCCATAATCTTATTGGTCTTGCCCTTCTATTACTATAAAATGTCAGCCAGTCATTTATAAAGGCTTTAACAGTGTAATAATATTCATCGGTTTCTGCACAATAAAGCATAGTCGTTACATCTTTTTCGTCAACTTCTTTTGCTTTAGGTATAATTTCTTGCCACTTCTGTTCTTGTGCTTTTAAATCTTCTGCCAGTTGCCCTTCACAATCACAATGACCTTTATAAGGTTGACCGCAATACTTACATATTTTTTGCACACCATTAAAACAATGTGGACACAATGCAAGAGCTTCAGTTCTGTAAGGGTGACTTTCCAAACTATCTCCAGTTCCGAAAACACGTGTGTTAATCTTCACTCCAAGACCATGACAATCTGGACAAATTCGTTCATTTTCATTAAGGTCTTTTATGAGGATTTTAGGAAATATCTTTTTTATCGTTTTATATAAATTAATTTTTTCTCTATGTACCGCCATTAATACATTCTCCTTCCTATTAATCATAATGCAATTCTTTATTACTTGTTCGTATCTGCACGTAAAGTTCCGGCGAATACATGAACCCTAAGTAATTTGCTCCGTCACGCTCATAAGTAAGAACATTACAATCATTTTTAATGTTATCTATGTAAAACATTGCTTTTTGTATTACCGCTTTACGTTGTAAAAATTTAAAATGCCTTCTAATCTTATTGGCACACCATAACCAACCATAACCCATTCCTTCAACATCAATACATGTATATTCGTATGGAAATTCTTCATTGTCATAGTAAAATGCATAAACATCTATATACTTTGCTTTAAAGACTTTTGAAAAATCAATATTTTTCTTGGGTTGCATTCCATAACCGACTTTATCTATCTTGTACTTTCTCATAATATCTACCAAAGTCATATAATTGTCCTCCTAAGTCATTGTTCTATATCAGTTCTTATCTTATTAACTTCTACCAAATTAGAATATCCCATCTTAAAACTTTCTTTGACCTTTTCTTGAATTTTAGTATCAAGTGTATCTTGTACCTGCTTATATATTTCTGCTGATTTTTTATCCGAAAATGCTACACAAGGTGATGTAAATATAGGATAAAGAAACATCTCTTTTATTTGTCCTTTATTCGACATTTTCCTAATCGTACTATCAAAAATGTTATATACATATATCGGTGATTGCTTATCCCACGTATCGTATTGAAGCTTTCTTGAATAAGCTTGTTTGATTATTTCTTTTGATAGACCTATTTCAAATTTCTTCATTCCAAGTCCTCCATATTATAATTTTTTCTTATGTATTCACACAAATCTTCCATTGTTCTTTTAATATACCAATCATTCTTAAATAGCTTATTAACTCGACAAGTACAAGAATATTTCGCTCCATATTTTTTGAAGAATTTTAGATTAACACTAATACTCAACAACGGTACTTTAGTAAATCCATCTGTTAGCCACTTCTTAAACCATTCCATAATTACCACCTATATTTTTGTCAAGAGAGTTCTAAGTGGTTCTCTTGTTATATTCTCTTTCGCCCACGAGATATAACTTGGGTCAGTATGTACAACGTCTGTCAACTTTTCACCGTTATGTTTTCCAAAGGTCAGTATGTATGTATCAAGCGATGGTGTTGTATTGGATGTCTCATATCCATTAAACAGAACTTCAATATCTTCTCTACTCGCCAAATAGTCTGCCAAATGAAGAATTTTTTGAAATTTATTCGTTGGTAAAGGCAAGACAATTGAACTTCTTTTATCTGTATTCCATTCGCCCATATGACTTTCGATGGTTGTAGCGATCATTTCGACCTCATTATCAGGCAACTCATGACCTTTTAAATTTCGAATAACTTCGCCCACAAGTAATGGATGATTAAATTTTGTGTATTTATTTTTCAGAAAATCTTCATCACTTCCACTTTTTCGTGAATCGTGCATCATTCCGGCTACTCTCATTAAATCTTTCTCTCTTTGTGTAAAATTCTCGCCGAAACATTTAACTGCAAAGATGTGATTTAAAAATCTGACCAATGCACACGTATGTCTTGCTAATCCTAAATCTCCTAGAGCATATTGAGGATGGTATCTTCCCGTACTTGATGCTCCTACATCCCAGAAATAATCTGGGATTGTTTGGATACATCTTTCTGCGAACTTTCTAATGTCTTCTGACTCAATCGTATCTAAAATTGAATTAAATATACTTGACTTACTATTCATTTGTTTGAACTGTTTCCTTTCTTCTTTTGTTATTTCTTTATCGAATGTAATTTTTCAAAAAATATTCAAAATATTGCCTAATAAACAACCCCGAATACTTATTGTCCGGCATAAACATAACTGGAATATTATACTTAAACCAAAAACTATGTATTGATGCCATAAAAGACTTCCTATTATATTTAGTATTGTAATTCCCCGTTGCGATATCTTCATAAGAAGAATTTTCAAGGAGCAATACTTTTGTTTTTGGTGAAAGACATAGTTCTTTTTCAAAACGATCTCTACCTTGAGTTAAATTGCCACTAATTTCTTCAAGGCTTACTTTTCGCTCAATAATACAAGTAGCATTAAAGTACAAATCACGAAGAATACCCAACTTTTCATTTGATGGAATCATAAACGAATAATCTCCATAATCTAAAGCTTTCTTTTTATATGCGATTCCTTTTCGTTCAAAATAATCAGTAATATGGCTATTAGCTTTTTCACGAGTGTCAATAAGGATTACCATAGAAGAAATCAATTCTTCCATTTCTTTATCCGTATATTTATATTTATTAAATATCTTCGTCACCTTCTTTAACATTATCTTTAATCGTAAATTTTCCTAACCAATATTCAAATTTATCAGGGACTTCTTTATAAACCTTTTTACCTGTTTGAATATCTATCTCCCCTGTCGGTTCTTTTTTATTTTTCTTTTCCAACGAAATTATATATAATATTGAGCCCAAATCGAATGGATTACGGTTATACTGATTTCTCCACATTTTTACTACTCTTGTTTTGCCGCTATAAATTTCGAATAGATGAACATTTACAATTGATTTTTTAATGTCTAATTCAGAAACATAGTATAGTCGCTTACTTACTGTTGAATCTGAATCACTTACGATACCAAGAATTTCTCTCTGATTATCTAATCTTTCTTTTAAAGTCAATTCTCTATATGTAATTTTCGAGATTAATTCATTTATAATTTTATTAGAATCAAGTTTATTAAACTGTTTATCTGTCTCATTGCCATATTGGGTTAGCACATCAAATGGGATATTATTTTTCTCAGCTTTATCCTTTGAAATTTGTTTTGCTCCATTTAACAGATTATATAATCTTGCAGTTTCAAGCAACGGATTTACATCACCATATTTCTTAAAATAATTGATTCTAATAAGCTTATTTACAATGGTTTTATTGATTGAATTTGAGGATAAAGCAATCAAAACTTCAAGGAAAGATTCATATTCTGTTTGTCCTAAATCATAAAGCGTATTGACTACATTCTCTCCAAATCCTTTTACACTTGATAAATTTGGGTATATTAGCTTATTCTCTTCGCTGATTGTAACTTTGCGATTGTCAGCGCCAAATTCATAATCTCCCAACTTATACCCCCAGAACTTAATTGCTTCTTTTACCAAAGCATCTATTTTATCCTTTTTATTCTTTTCTTGATAATGATTAATTGCTACTTCATAAAATGTTTTAGTATAATGTGCTTTAAACCACGCTTGATAAGCTGAATCTCCTCCCATTGAATAAGCATGAGGAGAATTGAATGCGTATCTCGCAGAATCTTCAATAACATTCCACACATTCTTAAAATTATCGGTATTACCAAACTCATTATTCCATGATTGATTAAGCTCAGCCAAAAGATGTTCTTTTTTCTCACCTTTTAACTTCTTCTTTGAAATTGATTTGATGACACCATATGTTTCACCCATTTGTAGTTGTAAGAAAGACAATACTTTCATAATAGATTCTTGATAAATCATAAAATGTGCCGTATCGGATAATAAATCATCAATTTTCTTTTCACCGGTGGTATATGGCTCACGATTTAAAAATGTATTAAGAAGTGAAGCAAATCCGGGTCTAATGGCAGCAATAAAACTACTCAATTCCGCTAAATTTTGAGGTTTATATTTTTTTACACGATTAGTTGTTGCCTCTTTTTCACATTGATTAACACAACATGTAATACCATTTGCATAAATATCCCACGTCTTTTTATCCCCATCAATCATATGTCTTAATTCATCAAATGTGGGGACTTCCATACCAATGCTATGAAAAAATTTATATGTAAGATAAACACTATCTACAATAAGAAAATCCTCTTTTACATATCCAAATTCATCAAGATAACTACCCTCAATTGCCGCACATACAGTTCTTTTACCAGTTGACTCAGACACTGCACTAATTAAGCCTACTTCTCTACGAATATCTCCGTCAAATATAAAATGCCCGCAAGCATGAACTTTTAAATTAATTGTTATTCCTTGATATTCATTGCTCTGTTTAAACAATTCTATATATTCTTTAGGAATATAATCTTCTACATGGATATTATCTTTTTCATCTTCATCTGTATACTTCAACGCCTTATTATATTCATCAAGATATTTAGAAATTTGATTTGCATCTTCTGGACTTACATCATTTGCACCTGCGTATAATTGCCATGCTGCTTTTTCTTTGAGTTTTTCTACCGCCATTAATGGATAACAACCATGTTCTCCAAGTAATTTGCGAGCTGCTTTAACAAATGGTTCTTGTGTAGCAACATTCAAATCAATATCAGGCATCTGACCAGCCAATACACGTTCCTTTGTTAAAAATCGTTCAGGATAGATTGGGATATCAGCATTAAATCTATCAACGGTTGTTAATCCTAAAAGTTTATTTGTAATGAAAGAAGCAGCACTGCCTCTTGAAGTAGTTGTTAAAATACCACCTTCATTTTCTATTGCATCATCCACAATAGCTTTACTTGTCAAGAAATAATCAACAACACCAGATTCAATGACCTGCTTTGCTTCATATCGAATACCATCAGCCTTTTCCTTTGATTTCTCTTTTTCTTTGGCATAGGCTTTATTTAGAATGCTTTTGTAAATTTTACACTTTTCTTCATAACTCTTGCCTTTATAAACACTTGGGATCTTAAATTTTCTATCAAGAACAATTTCTTCACATTCTGCAACGAAAACATTTGTATTCATAATTGCTCTATATATTTCTTCTCTATTCAAGACTCCCTGCTCTTCAAATCTTTTTATAACCGTTTTAGTATCAGGATAATCAAGATACCATCCTTCCTCATCGGGATAATTAATATTTTTATATTTTAGAATCTGGTCTCTCTTAATTGAATTTTCTTCTTTTACATAATGACTGTCCAAACCGCATATAATTTGAATATTATATTTCTTCGCAATTTGCAATATCTTCTTGTTAAGTTCTTTTTGCTTATCCGTGTTATGATATTGTACTTCTAAAAAGAAATTTTCTCCAAAATAATCATGTATTTTCAACCATATGTCTTCTGCATCTTCATAATTCCAACCTGCCACACAAGCCGATGTGACAATTACATTATCTTTCGGAATATTAAATAACAATTCTAAATCAATACGTGGTTTATAATAATATCCATCAAGATTAGCCATAGATAAAGCAAAATTAATATCGCCACGTCCTTCTGCATTTTTGGCAACAATAATCATATGACAATTTGCTCTATCTTTTTCTTTTCGATCTTTTACCCAATACACTTCAGACGAATGAATGTATTTAAGATTTTCATTTTCTGCTACTTTATATACTTGAAACTGATTGCCTTGAGAGCCATGTTCTCCAGAATATAGACATTTTGTACCAAATTCATGTATTCTATCTACGTAAGCATTCATCAATTCACCACAATCAGGAGTGGACGTATTACTGAAATCTTTATGACAATGATAATTCTCAAGATATAATTTTTTACCATAATCCTCTGCTGAATATGGAAATTTAAAAGTTAATGATGGGATAATTTGTTTTATTAATTGAAGGTCTGAAATATTAAGCCACCTCCCTAATTTCATCACATACAGCTTTTAATACAAATTTTCTTCCAAGAAAACCAAAATCAAGATTACAGACAATTTCTAACTTATCATTCATCATGCTATGGTCATTCATTTCATCAAATGACCCATTAAAGTTCCATTTGATTATCTGCAAATAATTGTTCGGTTTAATCACAAGATGTTTATAATCACTCATTTGTCCTATTTCATATTCGTCAATGTCAGAAATGAATATTTTAACAGGTTTAAAGTTTGTTCCTGATATCCTATCTATCTTCTTAATATCTTTTACCAATTTACGAGTGACATCAGAAATATCTATTTGAATATCCACATCTACCGATACACTGGTCTCTAATTTCGGAAGAGTTTCTTCTATATATAATATAAATTTCTCCATATTCGATTTTTTAATTGTTATGCCGGCAGCCAACTCATGTCCATCAGTCCTTGCAAGACCACTATCATTACATATTTTTCTGAAGTCATCAACACCAATTGCTCTCATTGAACCCACATAAAAGTCGCCGATATCTTTCAAAACAAGAATTGGTCTTTGATACTTTTCCAAAAGTTTATTTCCAAGTAAACCAGTAATACCATATTCCGTATTTATATATGTAACAATCATCTTCTTATCTAATTGCGAATCGCATTGTTCCAATACATCCAATAATAATGTATCGACTTCTTTATTTTGGTCTTCCTTACATTTTTTTAGCTCCTTGATATAAGCTAACACTTGCTTATTCTCATCTTCCAAAAATGCTTTCATTGCAACTTTATTTTTCCCCATACGGTTACTAGCATTAACTATTGGTGCAACACTAAACGAAACAGCCGTACTATTAAATTCAAATCCACCAACGATTTTTTTTATAGCTGGATTGTATATTTTCTCCAATCCTTTGGCTACAATATATCTATTCTCCATAATGGTCATATCCATCATATCTGCAACAATACCACAACAAGCTAAATCAACTAATTCATCTGCTAAGCCTGTATTATAAATTTCGTCAAGATATTCACAAAATTTCCACGTAACTCCTGCTCCTGATAATTGAGGATTATCATAATTCCTTTGAGATGACACCAAAATAGTATAATCATCGTATGACTCATCTTCTTTAATAGCATGATGGTCTAAAATAATTATATCAACACCCATATCTCTCAATTTCTTATATTGCGACGTATTTCTATCCAAGCTGTCCACAATGATTAACAGATTGGCATTTCTAAATTGTTCTATATCTTGTCCAATCAACCCATGTTGTTTCCCTTCATCAATATGGGTTGTAATATTATTTGTAAAATGTCGTAGATATCTTGTCATAATTGCCCCTGATGTAATACCATCCGTATCTGTATCAAACAAAATAGCGATGTTTTCATTATTTTCAATCGCCTTAATTACTCTATCTTTAGCTTCGTCAATACGATACAATGAATTCAGTGGCAATAAATTGTCTTCAGTTGGATTTAAAAAATCATCAATATTTTGGATACCTCTTTGCTCAAGAATAGTATCAAATATTTCATCTTCATACATTCCACGACAATCATTTAAAATATTATAGTTCGTCTTCGTCATCTTCATCCCCAATCATTGTTATTTCGTTTGCTAATATATTTCTCATCTGTTCTTTTCCCATATCAGACGGTGAAACTTTATCTTCATATTCTCGTCCAAAATAGTTCCAAAAACCTAATTCAATATCCAAGAATCGAGAATAATTCTTCACCATATCAATATTTCTCATAATATACTCAAGTTTATAACCAGTGTCATGCATGAATACAATCTTTTTCGGATTTAACTCTAATAACATCTTTATTTGTTGAGCAGAAATTGAACCACTACCGAGAGCTACACAGTTTCTTATCCCATATGAATAACATTGCATTACACTCTTTTCAGCTTCAAAGATATAAATCGTATTATCAACTAAGAATTCATAATTCTGAGAATATCCATATAGTGTTTGACTCATTGCACAGGGTATAGAATAAAAATACTTCATATCTCCTATGGCAACATCATAATTAAATCGCTCTTTGACCCCCATAAGTTGTCCAATTTGATTTCTTATAGGAATTGTAATTCCCTGAGATTCAATATCATATCCTATTTCAAAATATTGTTGGGCTTGAAGTGATATATTGTCTGCGAGAAATCTCAAATTTCCACTTTTCACATAGCTGTCCAAAAGAGATTCATCATATACATTGACTTTATTCGATTTGCTCTTCCGTATCTTTTCATAAAAGCCACCGAATATCCCTTGTCTATCGAAAAAATCATAATAGTCCGCAATCCCTAAAACAAATTTAATCTCACCCAATACATCATTAAAGGTAACATGACGTTGTTCTATGATATATGCAAAAATATCTTTCCGAATATTCCTTGCATAATCAATAACATATAGATAGTTGTTATTTTCAAGATGTATTACTATACTCTTTTTTGATGACTGCTCATCGCGTCCAAAAGACATATATTTTGAGTGGATAGCTACGTTGCAATATCTAAAATGCTCTAGAACATCTTTTAATTTATCTGGGTGATTTATTAATTCTTTCTTGATTTCTTCTAATATATATATCACTCCAAATCCAATATATTTTTATCTTATTTCTCCGTGTTTAAATCTTGCTTGTGCTACCTCTCTGAATATGCAATGGTCACCATCATAACGCAAAAGATATGCAACGCCATTATCACTTGAATTAGCTCCAGACCTACATTTTTCTACAAAAAGTGCTCTCCATACAGCATTTGGGTCTGGTTTATATTCTTCTTCAATCCATTTATCATTTACTTTTTTCAGTCTAAATGGATGACAATAGTATTTACTCTTTTCATCTAATTCTTCAGCATATACAGTTCTCATCAGGAATAAATTTTCCAAGATTTCCTTTATTTGCTTTGCATTGCTTAAACAACTAGCATCAAGAAACAATCTACCTTTCATATATTCAGCCAACTGAACCGAAGCAAGCATAATCAAATTATATTTTTTCGCAAGCTTATCTAATTCACGACTATCCCTTACAAGTGATAAATCTTGTCTTGCAGATGAAAAATCGCCTTCTTGAATTTTAAATGTATCATAAAGTACAGTATCATAACCGTATCTTAATGCATTTTCACGAATTTTCTTTTTTACAACATGCATATCAGCTTCATTGATAGAAATAAATTTAACCCTTCCCTTATAGTTCTTTCGCCAAAAATCTTGAACATCCGATAAAGACTTTCTACTTTCAGTATTTATATCTCCAGATGCCATTTTCTTTTTCGTGAGTTTAAAATATCTATTACGCTTTCCAAGCAACCAAACCATGAATTTTATCTTGAATTTTTTTATATTTTCTTCGTTGGAAATAATCAGAATTTTTCGGTCGTAGTGTAATAAAGCCATAAGAACTGTAATCCACCATGTTGATTTGCCGGCACTTGAGAAACCTCCCATCATAGTAAATGTGCCTTCAAGTAGCCCCGTTATTTGTCGTGATAAAAACGGAAAACAATTTATTTCCTCGCCATTTACATCATACCCTGCTATGTCAAATGGGACTCCATTTTCCTCGCCGTCCTTACATGATTCAATGAAGTCATCGTCAAAGTCAATTTCTTCTTCCTCAAGGATTTTACTTGAATATCCTGTTCCATAACTTGATATGCGAGCCTCATACCAATCAGTAACTTCTTCGGCAGTCATTTTACGAAACAATTTTAAAGGAATAACCTTTTTGTCACCCACAATTATCTCATTCAACAAATTAAAACCGTCATTATGCATATTCAATATAATATTCTCTCTATAAAGAATGTCTATGTATGTGTCGAAATTTTGTACATTAATAATATCAATCTGATGTTGTATCGTATCCCAACCACCATTCTCATTGTATCGGTCAATAACATCTTGATTCATATTGGATAAAATCGTGATTTCATCTAAAGAATAAAACCCCTTTTCTCTTAAATTCTTTAACAAAGAAAAATAGAAAAGTCCGTCTGTTGTAATAAAATCCTTTGATTCAAAAGTTGTATCATCTAACAACAACATATCTTTAAAAAAACAGCTAATAACATTACCTTCGTTTTGTATCCTACCCTTTAATAGTTGTGCAGGATATTTTTCTTTTACTCCCGTTAAAAACTCTCCTATTTCACTCACCTACTTTTTGCTCAATTTCCTCTAAACTTCTTCGTTTATTCTTTCTTTTATAATTTCTGATAGGCATATCCACATCAATCTCTCTTGGTTTCTCTGGCTCTTTCATTTTAAAATCAGCAATATTATTCTTAATAATTGCAGAGAAATACCGAATTTTTGCATATTCACTTACAAAATCTTTTTCAAGAACTTTTGTTATATAATTCTTATTCTCCATTAAGTATGCTAAAATATGTTCATAAGAATATGTTTCTAACAATAAGTTTATTTCCTTAAATAAAGCTGAATTTAAAACTTTATAACCAAATATTTCATTTATGCACGTATATGTATTATCCTTTACTTCTCTATTATGCAATACTTTTTGATACTCAGCCTCATTGCAGTAGTAGGCGTTTTTGTTGCCTACTACCACTTTGAAAGCATTTTTCCTATCTACTTTAGTACCACACAATCTGCATTTGACAAGCATGTGCTATACCTCTTAATTCATCATGTCGTAGATTCTCTTCAAACCATCTTCATCGACATCATTCAGTTTTCCATATTCCGCAATGACATTCTTGACAGATGCTTTAAGTTCCGTATCCTTACATTCCTTGAACATTTTGCGGATAACTGTGATTAAATCATCAGGATATGTAGATGCCTCTATATCTTCATCTTCTAAGTCTTTCGTTTCCTGTTCAGTAGAAGAATCAATCTCATCAATGTCGTCGTCTATAATATCTGTCTGGGAAACAGATTCCTCTTCTATTACGGAAGTATTCTTTTGCTTATCTTTTAATTTCGTCGAGCTTGTCTTCTTTTTTGAATTACGAATTGCATCTTTTAGTGCTTTGATTAGTTCATCCGAATTAAGCGGAATTTCATTCACGATACCTGCAAATCTTGATTTACTATCTACAGAATAAGAGTCATCTCTAAATACAATTTTTCGTTTTTCATCTTTTACTTTATTTACCGTGATTTCTTTATGATTCACAATATTTGTACGACCCGTTCCTTCTGTTTCGATGGAACGGTCTACGCAAGCCACGCCCACCACATGTACTTTTGTTTTAAAATCATTAAAATATCTTTGAGGCATATTTGAAGTAAGTGTTGTATATGCTGCACTTGTAATAGGGTCAACAATATCTTTTGTTTTTGAATGACAAGTGTACCAAACTCTAACTCCAACCTTTTTTAAAGCTCTTACTTTGTCGTAAATCATATCAAACACTACATCATATCCAGCACCAAATCCACCTTGCACACTATTAAGAGTCTTTGCCGGCTTAAAGTTTTTACTGCCCAAATTTTCTTTGTTCCAATCCGAAATAGCTCTTTTTTCTGTCCATGCAATTAATTGGTCTAGCGTGTCAATGATAACAATTTTTAGATTTTTATACTCTGTTTCTTTATTTTTTATAATATCATTACAAATTTCTTCAAATTTCTTATAATTCGGGACATCTTCATATGTAATATCATCTATTGCCGATACTCCATCCTCATCACCGGTATTCAAAAGAAGATAACCATCTTCTCCAAATTCCTTTTCGCAAAGTTCACTGATAACAGTTGTTTTACCTACGCCTGATTCACCACAAATCATTATTGAAAAATCAGATAAATTGTCACTAATCTTACTTCTCTTACCAAATGCCATAAATATATTTCCTCCTAAAATAATAAATGTTATATATTTGAGAGAGGGCGAATAGCCCTCAACTCATTAAAGTTCATCGTCTTCAAACAAGTCTTCCATTTCTTCCGTTGTATCTACCAATGGCTTAATCACCATGTCATCTTCGGTATATACTGTATCTTGTCTGCCTTTTGTAAATCCTCTTGCCGGTTTTATAAACTGATACTCTCTAATTCTATCTCCATACACGTTACCGCCCAACTCGGCACGAATATCATCCATTGTAATCAATCCACAATCCAAATCTTCACGTTGTTCGTCCGTAAGCAAATCTTCCGTAATTTCAACTTTCTGTGCTCCATTAAGCATATTGACTACCGCACCATATTCCTTGAATGTGTCATCTTCAACCATAAACTTGTGTTTAATTGCCTCAGTTCTTTTCTTTATCTTTTCGGCTGCATCATTTGAAGGTACTGGAATTGTAATAACAACTGGAACAGGAATATTCTGTTTTCTGTTGCTATCATACTCCATCATATAACCGCTCACATAATACTTACCTTTTTCTTCAACACTCATATCGTCCAAACTCTCTGAGTTAAACAAGATATTCATTGTAGCAGTCGAGCCTTCTTCAGCATCGTCGGCTGCAAGATAAATACGATTTGGCACATATGACTCATATACTTTTTGGGTTTTATCCGAATATTGATACTCACCGTTACCTCGAATAAAGAACTTCTTATCTTTATATTTGTCACTATCTATAAGCTTGAATATGTAATCAATAAAATCCCACTCAGAAATAAATTCATGTCTTCTCTTATTACTTTTTTCAAGTTCTTTATCTACTTCTGTTTCGGACTCAATACCCAACTCTTTGAGTTCTTCATCAGTCAAACTTGTACCCTCTTTAATTTTTTCTGATGCTTTTTCTAATTTATATCTACGACCTGGCTTTTCAAGGTCAACAATAAACTTCTTATATTCAGCTACTTCAGCAAGTTTAGGTGAAGTCAATCTGTCCTTAAACGGTATTTTCAAAGATTCGCCCTTTACTTTATTGCCATTTTCATCTACAGTCGCTTTAGAGTAAGTGTAAACATCTCCGTGTTCATCATCAAACGCTCCACTAGTTACTGAAAGCATATGACGATTATCCCCACAGGTCATATTGAACATTAGCTGTTTACGAATCCATCCTGATTCATATTTTTTTGTCACGAATGGTTCAAATTTCTCAGTTGCTTTTGGCATACTTAGTCTTCCGATCATTTCAAATTTCATTAAAATAAAATCCTCCTTGAAATAAAAATTAACGTAATAAATCTATCTGAACGCCCAAATGGACGGAACATAGAATTAAATTTATGTGAACTATATGAACAGTGGTTTATGGACACAAATAGTCCAAGGGTATGCTAATTCCCACCCAAACAAAATGATAAAAATAACACTTGATATTTCTGCAAAAATATGTTAAAATATAAAAATACAGAGTAATGGTATATCCCATTATGAAGTATCCTTTTATATAGACAATCAACTCCTCGACCAAAATTTGTTGATTGTCTATTTTTTATTCATAACTAATACATTCGATATTTTTTAATTCGAAAAAGTCTTCATACATTTCTTCTGGCTTTCTTTCCTTAAATGAATTATTCATTACTCGTGCTGCTTCCGTCTCCACTTCGTCATTTAGTTTTGGCATTGAAAACTTTTTACCAGTTCTATTTACAATACACTTATAGTAATTTTTCATTTTAGGAGTATGTAAAATCAAATATTCATCCCAGAAATTGAAGAATCCGATATTATTAAAGAAAAACTCTTTATCTTCTTCTGTTCTTCTTAATTTATAATATGGATACATTAACCTCATCCTTTCTTGTATTTTCTTCTGCTCTTTTAATGGAATAACGATATATCCGTTTTCATCTATATATGGAGTATCATCTCGCGAAGACGAGAACAGTAACTCACGTTTTAAGCGTTCATATATTTCCTTATTCTTATTCATATATTCTCCCTTCTATCTTTAAATTACTTAATAATTCATCTCAGACCCTACATCTGCATTTTTGATTACAAATATATTACATTTTTATACTTTTTATTGCAAAATAACTGTAAATATGATACAATTTAATTAAAATAATATAACGAAAGGAGGGATTATATATATGACTTTTGTAACAGATCTAGAAACAGTATCACCATGTTATTTTTCTGAGCCATGCTACATTGATAAAGTCACACACAAACCTCAAGCTGCTGATTCATCAAAATGTTTTAAGGGTGTTTACTGTAAACATGATGATGCTCTCTGCACAGCATCGTTTGGTTATCAAAATTGTGCAATATATCAAGATCACAATCACGAATAAGAAAGGAGCAAATTATGTTTAATCTACCTGTCGAGTGCCCTCATTGTGGCAATTCCATTACTCACAACTGGAGAAATCATATCGTTAGTTCTGATGTTATTGATGACGACAGAGGAATGGGTTCTGAAAGAGAACATACTATCGAATGTGAAGAATTCGAATGTCCTAATTGCGGTAAAACTTTTAGTGTCACTGGAAGTATTTACGAGTATCCAGAAGGTGCTCTTAACTACTATGAACTTGAGACGAATTAAAATTCTTATTATGTTTCTTCATGGAGAGGTTGTTGCCTCTCCTATTTTAATTGAAATTTAATTTTCATTAGAACATTACGTCTGTGATATGTTGACCACTCTTTAACCGTCTCACACTCTCACCATGAGGTTCATCATCTATACCATTAACAAAGTCATTCCAATGTTTAATCTGAAAATCTATAAATGCTTTGTCATTTCCTCTTTTATACATTCTTTTTACCCATTCGTCAAGCAGTTCTGTCTCTGGATATACGGTAAAATATTTTATTCCTGCGTCCTCCAAAGCTTGTCTTACAGCCAAATGACTACTTACAAAAATATAATCTACTTTACCTATATTCTCTTTTATATGCTCAATGTAGTTATTTGGGAAATTAGGATTACGTTCCTTGATCTTTTCATGTCTCACTCGCTCAAACTCTTTGTCTGCATTTATGGGACTAAGTATAGATTCCAAATCTTCTTTTATCTTTTGAAGTTCATCATCTGTCCGTTCTCTATATATCCAACTAAATTCACTACTATCACTATCTAAAATTGAATATATATCTTGATAGTTTTCAAAAGCATAAGTCTTTCCACAACAAGGGTAGGCACTAATTATTTTAGTTTCTTTCATTTATTCTGTTCTTTTCTTATAATCTCTTCTAGTGTTCTCGGCGTATAATCCATATAATTCATCATTGCACCTACGTTGTGCATAAAACAAGGCTTATCATATAATTCTCTCATTTCCTTTTTGAAATGTTGTATCATATTATACTCAAAACTGTTATGTACATGCCCATACAGATGTATCCAACCATAATAATGATTCTTAAAACAAGGTATTGGATAATGACATAGAACAACAGAAGTTTGTTTATCTATCTTTAGTTCTTTATAGTCTACAACCTCGACAAACAAATTGTGTAACTCTTTGTTTCTCAACAACTTACCATCATGATTACCTTTAATCAAATGTATTCGTCCTTTAAGTTGCTTGAAAATCTGAATGGTTTGTTCTGCATCATACCAACTAATATCACCTAACACATACACGTCATCATTTTCTCCGACGACATTATTCCAATTCTCAATAATCGCTTTGTCGTGTTGTTCTATGTTTAGAAATGGACGATTATCGAATTTTAAAATATTTGTTAAGTATGTCCAAAATGTAAATCAGAAATGAAATAATTGGACATAAGACCACCTCCTTTATGTAACTAAACCCCATTTTCTTTCTAAAACAAATAAATTATTGTCTACAATAAATTTTTTAAGTCCATTTATTATTTTTTGATTTCCAAAAGTAATAGTAGCATATTGTCTATTTTCTTTTGTTGTGATGATAATTGCCTTTGGAATTTTATCAACATTAAAATAATGATATAATTTTATAGAAAAAATATTTAAATTATCACACCATGCTTTATACAACTTTATTGTTATTCTTAGGTTATTATTATCAGATCTATAATCAATACATCCATCTCCATCTATAAAACCTATTAGAAATGCAATAAATTTATCTCCGTTTATGTTTGAAATGTCACAAGGTTGATATGTTTTGTTATGTTTGATTTTATATATTTTTTCTAAAATTGGAATCGTATGCGAATCATAGCAAGAAAATCCGTAAGATATTCCTGAATAAGATGTGTTGATTAAAGGATTTAAATATTGTGCTATTTTATCAACAATATCTTTATCATCACTTTTTAAATTAAATACTAACCGGTTGCTATTTTTGAAACTGCCATCTGACAACAAAAAACCAAGTATGTAGTAAGTTTGCAATGAATCATTTAATAGCTTAGATAGTTTATATTTTTTTGTATCTATTTTACTACAATAAGAACAATGAAATTTTTTTGAAGATGCATATGAGGTACTGGCGTATATAATATGATTGCACTTCTTGCATTTGTATTTATTCTTTTTATCTCCCTTATGTATTAATACAATATTATTTTTTACTTGATATAATTGCTTAATTTTATTGTAACAATATGGGCAGCCTCTACTTTCGCTTGTATTATCATACAAACTGTATATCGGACTCATAAATACAGATTTACATTTTCTGCATTGTATAGTAGATTTATCTCTGCAACCATTAAATGATACTATATCAAAATTACCATTTCTAATATCCAATTCTTTTTGTGCATCTTCCTTGTTGTATTTATGTGGTTTAATGTTATATCCCGCTGCGTTAAAAGCATTATTAATATTACCAAACCATCTTACAAATGTATTTTTTGATGGAAAATCTTTTTCGTTTTGTATCATAGAAATGGTAGGCGTCCTATTATATTTTTCTTCTAAATATTTTAATTTATTTATCAATACTTCTTTTGTATATTTTTTACTAATCTTTCATCACCTTCTTCCAACATCATCGCTAAGTTCGCTACCACAGTAAGGACAATATAAAACATATTCTTCTTGAATTCTTTTAATCTTGGTATTACAAATTCAGCAATAGTAGAATACAAATTAAACAGTTCCTTAATTGGAATATAGTCGCCATTTTTCTTTAATTGTTTTTTTCGTTGTCTTGTATTCATGCTTAATTATTCTCCTTTAACAATCCACTCTTGACTAAATGCTGATGGATAATTTCTATAATCTGATTTTCTAAGAATGCATCAACATTAGCATTGCATTTGACATAATCTAATTCATCTTTGATAAAATCTTCTATTATAGAAGTAAAGTCCATATCCTCAATTGTTTTTACAATTTTCTTATGAATAAATTCTTTATGTTCTTTTGTAAGAAATTCTTTAATATCATTCATATCAATATATTCTCCTTCTTGATAAACTCTTTTGAACAGTTCCGTCAATTTCCTTAAATCGTCCTTGTCTAAGAGAAGGTATTTCCCAGGAGGATGCTCTTTCCTTATAGCCTGATACAAAATATCCATATACTCATCCCGAAACTTTTGTTCTCTATTAGATAACTCTTTACTCATATATTTCCTTTGTCACCTCTGTATATCGCATTCATGAAAATCCATAAGCATCTTATACTTATATTCTCCGAATCTTTTTCGCCAGCGCTGTTTCGTTTTTTCACTTTCCCAACTAAACGGCAACATATGATAATTGATAAGAAAACATACATCTAATACTTCTGAGTTTTGAGGTATTCGACTTAATACAAAATACGAACCGTATGCGTGATGGTCGAAATAATGAGCTATGCCATTCTCATCAAATGTTTGAGTTGACAATTTACCTAAGTCATGCATCATCGCACCGCTCAGCCAAGGATTTTCATAACCCTTTTCTTTCATTAATTTCTTAGTATTTAAACAATGCTTGTATAAATCCATTGTGTGATGAGGATTCTTTTGGTCGAAATCTCCCATATAAGCTATTTCATTAACCAAATTTCTCACATGATTTTTAAATTCATCATGAATAATAATCTTGCTCCACCCTTCCTCAATGAATGGAATTTCAAATTTTCTAATTTGTCTTTCCAACACTTCATCAGGAACAGGATGTGGTCTATTTTTATTATCTTGTTGACACCACTCAAATGGTTTCGGCATTATGTAGCAAATCTTTTCTATGTCTAATCCATTAACTTTATTTAGAATTGCTCGGCGAGATTTCATTGTAATATTTGTTGCATCAGCTATCACATTGTATTTATTCTCCAAACGCTTTCGGATTAGTGTATGAAAAAGTTCAAAGACTTCATCATTCTGAGATTGGTCTCCAATTTCGCCGGTTAATTGTTCTCGTATCATATCAGTTGATATAATAACTGTATCAGGATTATCATTTGTAATCTGTTTTGCAATAATAGATTTGCCACTTCCAGACAAGCCACACATAACATATAGTTTTGGTTTACTCATTAGTAATATTCTCCTTATCCATTATGTTTCAACAAATATTCACGACTTACATTTTTAAAGCTCTGTTGACCATCAATACTTCTATATACAAAGCCTTCTCTTTTAACTTTAGGATTTAATTGACTATAACCATCGGCTTCTAATTTCATTTCTTCCATTGTTTGAGGTAGTGTATAATCTGTATCAATAATTGGTACATTTGTTAATCCATATTTCTCACAAAATTCAGCCATTTCAATTGTTCCAAGTCTGATCCCATCAATGATAAGGTTAAATACATATAATTTATTCTCTGTAAATTTATATGGATTGCCTTGAACTAATCCAACGCCTTCACCTTGCAAAACCACTCTATTATAATTATTCTCCATTGCAAAAATAGTTAATATCGGCTCAATATTGTATTTATCAGCTAATTCCCAATAAATATTCGATTGATGATAACATGTTTGATCTCTATCTGCTTGTCTCACATTTCTACTACATACAATAAAATCAAACTTATTCTTTTTTAATCTATCAACTGCAAAAGTACAAGATGTGCCGTCCAATTTTTCTGTCTTAACCCATTTATTTGTGCTCTGAAGATAAAATGGAGCGTTTTCAATTCTCGTTTCATCAGTTTTTACAATCCAGTTTGGGAACTTCTTTGGATTATCCTTCTTTCGCCCAAATATTAAGAATAAAATTTTACGTCCTATATTGTATTTCATCATCTTTCTGATAATCGGTTTAGAAAAAAGTTTAGGATTGCGTTGTGCCATAGATTTATACTTTGCATTCGGATCAATTTTATTAGATTTTCTTGCAATATCATCCTCTGATGCATATGTAATTTTTAATTGTTTGGTTACATCATCCCCTATCTTCTTATCATTCAATTCAGGGAAAAGAGAAATTGGGAGTGCTAATCCTTGAGAAATCACATTGAATTTTCCAAGTTTCATAGTCTTAATTTTAAACTTCTTTTTAGATAAGAAAGAAAATCTTTCATCGGTACTTGGACACTTACTGTCAATCTCAATATAAACGGCTAAATCTCCTACTTTAAATTCATTTTTCTTTGCTATACATATCCAACCCAAAATACCAATTAGTTCAATATTGTCTGCTCCCTCAATTGGTCTAACCCATTCAATCTTTTCTATGTGTGCTAATGCTCTTTCTGCCATATTATCCTCCTTAAATAATTTACCCTTCTACCTATACATTCTCCGTTTTATCCTGTGAAAAATTTATTCAAGCTCCCATTTGTAATTGGTTGTAAAAATCATTCAACCTCATTGTACCTATTTGCTGTTCTATCTGATTTGTTAATATTTTTATTATCAGTCTTCTCATTGCGATAGAGAGTCCAACAAGCAAATCAAATTTGTCGTCCTTATGACAACAAGATTCTGCTTTAAATGCACCATGTTTTATTTGAATTCTTTTACCATTGTATCTATATTGATAGCTAAACGGTTCACCATTTTCAATCAAATAATTGCCATTCTTACCATTTTTCCATTCAGTCCATTTACGAAATGTAGTAAAATAGTCCATAAATACATCTTCTGAGATATAGCCTTCATATTTATTTTTGTATCTAAAAGAAATTATGCCGTCTTCTGACACATCAGTCACTTCACATATTGCACCAATATGTCTAAGTGTACCTATTCCCTTTTTCAATTTTATCTTATCGCCCTTCATCATGTCGCAACACTCTCCCTTTGAAACATTGTTTTCATCTATTTATATTCTCAGAAGTAAAACCATAATCGCCAAGCTTCTTATCAATCACTCTATCAATATCATCAGAAAATATTCTCAAAAGCTCTTGCTTAGCCTTCATGATATTCTCTGCTATTATCGTATATTCTTTATTGATTGTCAGCTTATATAGCCCATTCACACATATAATATCCATAACATTACCCCTTTTCAGTCGTAAGAATTGCCCCATCACCATGACTCCACGACAAATTGAATGACCCCATATTGTTCGTATTAATCTTTTCGCCACGATGTATAATCGTTGGCATTTGACCCATATCACTCATTTTTTTAGATGGTACAAGAACAATCGAATCGTATGCTTTTCCATCTTCAAACTTATTTTTGATAAGGCAATCCACTTGTTCTTCAAGCAACTTTACTCTATCTGAATCTTTTGGCTTATCGAACATCTTGTCATACATATTTTTTACTAATATATTTATACTTTTTACATTCATCAGTATCGTAAAAACCTGATCTTTTATATATCTAATATCATCAATAAATCTCATACTATTATATTCTCCCTGTCTCAAATCCAATTTGGATAAAACTTCATATGTTCCTCTCCTTATTTCATTTCTCCGACTTAATTTGCTCAAACATTTCATCAACAGAATCTAACAAATCATATCTTTTGTCAAACGCAGCCGTTGAACTCTTTGCAAATTTTCGTTCTATCATGTCAATATAATAGGTCATTGTACCATCGTCACCCATATAGAACTCATTCCATTCTTCATCCGTCATTAATCTTCGCGCATTTAATTGTTCAATGGCTAAATTATCAAAACTAACAACATTAAACTTTTCAATAATATTCGAAAGATTTTCATACAACCAGCTTTGTCTAATTTCAATATTCTCATGGTCTATATCATAAAAATCATCACCACGTCTTAAATGTTTGTATCCCAAAATCAAAATCTTCAAATTATTATTCTCCAACGCCTGTATGTCTGATGGCTTTAACACACCATTGATTACATGAATGACTGCATTAGGATATTGTTTGATAAGTTTAATAAAGTTTTCTGTGGGAGTTACAAGTGAAACTCCTAAACCATATATGAGCTTTTCGTCTACAAGCTTCTTTATCAAGCCTTGTTTTTTTTCGAAATGGATTTGATTTTCTGTCATATTTACAATGACTTTTCTATCTTTTAACTTTTGTAAAAATGGAATTAAATCAGGATGACTTGTGGCATCTCCACCGCCAAGTGCAACTTCTTGATATGGATGTAGAGTATCAATGAATTTTTCATTCATAATATTACCGAACTTGCCATCTGTTGTACTTCCTTCATGACAGAATAGACAACCCATATCACAATAGTTTGTTATTTTTATATCCATATTTTCTGCAAAGGCAGCCTGAAACTCATCATCATTTGTTTCTCTTATTTTTGTTCCATCTTCAAATATAGCAGTTCTGAAATTTCCATTCTTGTAACTCCCTAAAATTTTCATTTTTACCTCCCAAATATCCTTTATACTTTTCATTCACTATAATGTTTTGACTCTTAATCAACCATCATATCCGTATTTACCAAATGCAACAACTCGGTCTCCACTTTTGGTTGTATATTTATCTACGAAAGTTTCCAGATAGTCACAACATCCCCATTCATCATAAGTTTTTGCATCTTCATTTATAAGATCATTCTCTTTTGCATATTTTGTATAATATCTTTCTTTCGCAGTCTCTGATAATTCTGACCAATCTTTTGAATACTCATCTTTATTATCCTCATACTCTTGAGCAGCATATTCCTTATCTTTATTTGATAGACTATTTACTTTTACAAATGTTTCATAACTCTCATCAAATAGGACTTTACCTTTCTTCCATTGCTCAAACTCTTCCTCACTACACATTGTTAATGAATGGGTACTTGATGAATTTGTTTCAAAAACTCCACGTCTAATTTGTCTTTTCATTTCTCTACCTCCTATTTATCTATTCTCCATTTGTGTAAATTAAGTTGCCTCTTTTAAATCAACATATCTATCAATGTAATCAAGAAGCTTATCTTTATTTTCTTCTTTTATAAATTCCCCTACATATTCAATAGAATCTACATCTATACAATTAATCATTTCATTAATGTCCAAATCTAAAATACCAGCTATTTCTTCTATTTGTTTTGGAGATAAAAACAATCTTCCGTCTAAAATTTTTCCGATATCTTTTGTAGAATATCCGCTTTCTTCAGCCAACGATTGAATGCTCTTATTCTGTTCCATCATTTTTAGTTTAATGAAACTTCCTATTTTGTGAAAATCATTCATAATTTACTCCTAAATTCTTCCTTTGAAATGTTTCATTCATCAGCTTTTGTCTGCCATTCATAATTACAAATTTATAATTACAGGATGTGAATATGCACCCACTATCTCATTTGCTTTCACATTTGAGAATACTTTGCGCATTATTTGAAATGCCCCATTAACATCGGCATTTATATATTTTCCGTTGTTACTTCTAAAAAGCCCTCTATAGACTCTTCGTAATTTGTTGTAATTTTCTTTTATAGGTAATTCATCATCTAAGAAAGATGTTCCTGATGTATAAGTCTCTTCTGTTTCAATTAAATCAATGCCAGCCTCTTCACATTTGTATTCAAGTTTTTTAATGAAACTCTCATACGGTATTTGAGTAAATGTTTGATTAACAACCTTATGCATATTTGATTTCTGTTTCCAACCATCGTTTTTACCAATAATAAGTGTTCCAATATTATGATTTACACAATAGTCAACGACCCACCTACTTGTACAATGCATGAAATATTCCATCTTGAAATATCTTTTATTCGTGAGATTTTGCATCCGTTTAGTCCAATCCGATCCATTTATAGCTTTCGCAATTCTTCTTAGATTAGAAACTTTCTTATTCCAATATTGGTTATAAGATTTGATTCCTTTGCCATTTATAACAATAGAAGGTTCTTCTATGTTATTTACCATTGTTACAAAGTTGTTTATTCCTAAATCAATTGAGGAGATTCTGTTTCTATCCAAATTATTTATAAACTGCTTTTCATCCCTATAGACAATTTCAATAATGTAACAACCACCCTTAGGAATAATTCTTGTCCCAAGATGATAGCCTATAACTTTTGTGTGAATAAGATTATTGTACTTCTTCATTCTTTTAAAAGAAAAATATAAATATCCATCTTTAATATGTGTCTGCATATTAGTCAATGTGCAAATAAATCTGCCATCTTTCTTTTTATAAGCAGGAATTTTAGGTTTACCCAAATACTTTTTGGGATGCATCGTGTAATCTTTAACTGCTACAAGAAATGATTTCCATGACTTACATAAAGATTTTGTAACCATCTGTGCTGCATTTGATCCAAGTTCCACAAAAGCGTCAGTATGCTTTAATTCCTTATTCAAGACACCATACTTCTTAACTGTCTTTGTTCTGAAGAACTCTTGCCGAATTGTATAATTACAAAGGTTATACATGTTCTTTGCCAAAAAGCATAAATTATCACAAGCTGAATACATTGGATGATTTTTGTTGATTATATGTCTCTCTACTTTATTAAAATTAATACCCCCCTTACTTAACATATTCTCTATTTTATAAAACTTAATATATGAGATATTACTGAAACCGTCCAACCATTACCAATACTTGTGCTTCGGAAACACCGTCGCAGAATGTATAATTATCAGGCAATGTTTGCAATCGATCTGCTACTGTTGTATTTAATTTTCTTACCTCATTTCACATCAAATACAATCCATTACATGCACCGAACCCACCACCATTAGATGTAATTGAACAAGCAATGCCTTCGCTACTATATACTCTATATCCTTGTTTAAAATTTCTTGATAATTGTTTACCATTATCAAGCCACATATTACTATCTATACCGCCAACAAAAATCAATCCACTTGCGGTTTCTGAAAATTTATCATTTTCTCATCGGTACAAACATATGTATTATCGTACTGAGCTTTATAAAGGTGTTCTGCTAATAATGAAATAACAGTTGTTACAATACTATTTCCCGACTGTTTATATCCTTGAGAATCTGACATACCGACCGCCTTACATCTTTCATAATCAATGTCATCAAAACCCATAAGCCTATGTGCTTCTTTAGGAGTAAGTTTTCTCACCACTCTAAGGTTATTTCTTTCAACCTTTGGCTCTGAATTGCCACCTCCACAAGTATGCATTGTTGGTGCAATACCGTCTTCGCTATATACTCTGCGAGATTGTTCATTCGTTTTTTGAAATCTTTCGCTACATAAATCAGCAATATGAATTAAATTATTTGAATCTGCAAAAATCTGTTTAGGTTGTTTATAATCTGTTGCCACCAGTGCACCCATAATCGAGCCTTCCTTATAAACTAAATCTCTCTGACCTATAGTTCGAAATTCAGGTTTGGTCGTCCCAATAACATTCTTCTCAAATGTTGGGTCAGTAATTTGAAGTCTTTGTTGTACCTCATCAGATAAAAAATATTTTTCCAAAACATCTTTATCTGTTTCTAATAAATCCTTTAATCTGATTCCTGTATCAAATGGTTTTGGAAATGTAAATAACTTTGTATCAATATCTTTACGAATTGATATACAAAAAATTCTATTACGATTTTGTGGAATACCTGCATTCTTCGCATTAATTGTTTGATAATATGAATTGTATCCAAGATTATCAAGTCTACCAATCCAATCCTTAAAACTATCAATATATTTTTTCGATATAAGAGCATCGACATTTTCCATAAGTAAATATTTTGGCAATGTATTATTCTCTTTTGCCGTTACAAGAAGTCGTTCAACTTCATACAACAAACCCGAACGAGTTGATTTAATATTATGGCTACCACAATTGGGACAAGTATAACGAGTATCAACATCTAATTCTGATGGATTATATTCACACTCACAATCTTGACAAGTCCATTTTAAACCCTCTTGTTTGCCAGCGATTGAAAGATCAGTACAGGGTGTAGAGTATGTAAGTAAATCGCTATATGGAAGGGATTTTATTTGCATCATATCTCCAAGATTATGTGATAGATAATCAGCCAACCAATATTTTTCAATTCCTTTTGTTTTGTCCTTTCTTCGTGATAATTTTTCCCAATCATATGGTTTGTCTTTCTTAAAATCATATCCAAGTCTTTTATCTGTCAAGTCTTTTACCATATCCTCTTTACTTGGATAGTCTGTATAATTTTCTATCATATCAGTAGTCAAACCACAATGTATGGCGGCATAACTGACCACTACTTCTTTATCCAAATCTGCTGTTGCAATCATATTAGCATTAAATAAATGAGTATTATTTATACCTTTAATCTGAGCTCCAATGCCACTACAAAGTTCAACAACTGTTAAATTTTCTAATGAATTATTTTTCTCTGTGTTCAAATTTATTTACCATACAGAGATTGTACAATCATTTATAACCGGTGTTTACTGTTTTATCCTTTCTATGTTTATTTTTGCGTTTATTCCTTCAGTGTTTGCAACCACATAAAAAAATAATATTTTGTAATTAAATTTTATTTGAAATATCGGGCGAATAGCCCAAAGACGTAGTAAATACTACATGAAATTATTCTCTATTTAAAAATCAAAATGAAAGCAAAATTTCAAGCTTAAATATATACTCTTTTGCCTTTTACTTTAATGTATCTGCCTTTTGTGTTAAAATAACAATCCTTTAGAACTGTTTGTTCTATATAACCACCACTTTTATATTTTAAATAAACAGAATCACCAAAGTCTTTAACCACCGTACCATCAGGAATATCAAACGGTGTCTCTTTTATATATTTTTCAATACATTTTGAACAATACTTCACTGTTTCCAAATCAATAATTAAAACATCTTTTTTCCCTAAAGAGTGTCCACAATTTTCACAAAACAATTCTGCTTCTCGATCCGGAAATTTTGATTGCGGACATTCTTTATATTTTCTTTTACTTTTGTCCAATTTGTTTTTCGCTCTATCACATAACAAACTCATAATAATTCCTCCTACCTATCAATCTTATGCCATCATCATTCCACAACTTTTGGGTGTTTCAATACTTTCTGAGCCATCATACTCATGAATATAAAACATTGTACCTTTTGGAATCCAAGCAATTTTTAAATTATTATAACCGCCCATCCAAACACCGTGGTATCCAATTCTTTCAAGATACATTTCCATCTTTTGAATATCAGGGTGTTCAGTTAACCAATACTCTACGATTCTTTTATCATATGCTAATTCTTTATCGCCCATAGAACTCCACCCAACTCCATAACCAGGGCTATATAATACACCCAACTCGTTATTCTCATTATAATATCGCATGACGATGCCTTCTTGTTCGTCAGACGGATTTTTATAGTTTTCATAATTGGCTAATTGTTCCGCAAGTTCTTTGCATTCATTTCCCACATATTCTGTCGTGCGGATCTCTCCTCCTAAAGAACATATATCTGATAGTATTTTTTGTTGATATATTTTATCACTTTGGTCTGGAAAAGCTTTTAATACAGAATTCCAATCTGGTTCATCTTCACAATGAGAACAGTCAAATCCAAACCACCACAAATCACTACTAATAGGATATGAAGAATTCTCTCCACCACCCGAATATGTAAGACCTCCATGACAATAAAAATGCGACATGCAATCCATATAAGCTACATTATACAAAGGATGTCCTTTCGGAACTCCCACATAACCACATCTATATCCTCTTGATAAAAGCAGTACAACACATTTTAAACCTTTGTATTTAAACTCTTTTTCCACAACATAACTTTTCATAAATTCCTCCTTATAATTAAACTCTCACGCCAACACATTCATAAAATATATCAGCATCAAAATATGGTAATGACTTAATAAATTCTTTATCATCATCGCTAACATCTTCATCCCACCATTTTTGCTTGTCAGCTTCAACTATTATTGTTTTGTTATATCCGCCAATAGTTTCACATTCAGGGTGTTCCATAATTTCTTCCTCACTCATTTTGCTTTTGTCAATAAAATCTGAATATTTATATGACTGAGGACAATTAAATAAAATCTCGTTAAATCTAACTATTGACTTATCAGTAAAATTAAATTCAGTTTCATGATTAAACATTCTCACTTTAGGTGAATTTGTATTACAATGTCCGCTGTTATAATCTCCGGAATTATAATATCCACTGTTATAATATCCACTGTTATAATGTCCGCTGTTATAATTCCCACTGTTATAATATCCACTGTTACGATTTCCGCTGTTATAATTTCCGCTGTTACGATTTCCGCTGTTACGATTTCCGCTGTTATAATTCCCACTGTTATAATTTCCGCTGTTACGATTTCCGGAATTTCCTTTTCCGCTGTTACACATATCTAACACTTCGCTCCACTTCAATTCTTTTAAGATAACTATCTTATTTGTGCAACACTTAGAGTTGGTATCATCAAAATCAATTTCTCCTATTGCCTCAATTTCAGCCACCTTATTGTTTGGGTCAAATGAATAATAATTAAAGCAATCTACCAATTTTTCACAAAAATGAAAACCTACCTTACAACACTTTGGATTTTCTATTATCTCATAAGTCTTTCCAATTTCATATTGATAACCTCTGCATGTCCAATCTGAATTAAATACTTTATAACCTTTCATTTTAAATTCCTCCTTATAATTGATTACAATCATCTTCATTGAATATAATTGTATTCATATATACATTCTCTTTTTATTTAAACTTAAATAAAACTTTAGCAAATTGAATTGGCTGTATAATTTCTGCTCCACATTGAGAGCAATATAATTTTTTAGGAATATCTGTAATCACTTGATAGCTTCCTTCTGTTAAATTATCACAACATGGACAACAAATTTTTATATATGGTTTGCCTCCAAGATCGAAACATGTTTTTATTAATTCATATTTTTCGTCTCTATCTTTTATATCTTTAACCATTACAATATTCTCCTTGAAATCAGGTTTTCATTCTTTTGTCTCTATAACTGTCACCGTGCCTTGAATGATTCCCAAGTTAGACGACTCTTTAAATGTATGCGTTTCTGCAACATCATCCTTTGTCATTGGACGTGTAAGATACCACAACGAATCATCTTTCCACGTTATTTCCTCTAATTTCAGATTTGGATCTAATTCAATAGTTGTAGATCCACCCCATTTTCTTGTTGTTGCTTGACAACCTGCCAAACTCAATGTTGCCATAATTGCCAATGCTACGCAAATTTTCTTTTTCATAAGTTTATTCTCCTTTTTATTTATTCGTCCAAAATCACTTCACAAATTATGGATTCCGGTGATTCATTTACAGGTACAAATGAATTTTTATCATCTTTTAATACTCTTGGAAATATTGTTGTGCCATTAATTTCTTCTCCATTCAAATCTTTAAAAGGACAATTATGTACCTCTATTCTATATGTCCCATCACTATTTTTTATAAGAATCATTTCTTCGCAATAAACATCCATAAATTATTCCCCTATAATAGTTCAATATTGTTCCATCTTTTATTCTTCCAATACTTCCATTGAATACTATTCTGCCATATCCTTACGTCGATATCTTCTACGTTTTTTAGTGATAAAATCCAATTTCGATAAGCTTCTACATCATCATTTGTCGCATTATTTAAAAACTTCCATCTTCCTAATATATTATCAATTTTCTCCACTGACCATTCATAATCAGTTAGAGATGCTTGTCTTTTAAATTCAGCAATATTTTCATCAACTACTTTTTTAGCTTCATCATATTTGAAATATAATTCAGGGGAAACAATCGACACATGATCTATGTGATGATCTCGATAATCATATTTTTTTATAATACGAAAACCTTCTTTAGTTATATCTTCTTCGATTCTTCCGTGGAAAATAGTGCTATCTTTTACTAAATAGCCCATTTCATAAGCTTCTTTGATTGATTGAGGATTATCTATTTTTAGTTTAAACTCTGATGCTTTTTCCCCTAAGGGCTCATGCGTAATATTGAAAAGTCTGGTCTTATATGTCCAGCCCTTTGGAAGCTTTTTATATCTATATTCCGATTCAAATTTATCAATTGGAATACCGTTTACCAATCTCCTTTCTCTTGGCACTAAATAATCAACTATTACAGCATCAGAAAATTGTTCGTCTACCATACCCCAATGTACGGAAAACTCATGCCCCGATCTATGACACCAATATACAATATCCCCTCGCTTAAAAGATTTTTTTAATTTTTCGCTCATTCGATTTATCCTCCTATCACTGCCTAAACTATTAGTTTGCATTAATATGTATTATTTATCCTCTTGAAAGTAATATTTCGTCCATTATCTTATTCTCTACTTTCGATTTCTAATTCGTCAGCATTTTCTTTAAGATATTTACTAACCTTTATATACCCATCTGTGTTGTTCTTTTCTCCAAATCCACGATATCTTACTCTTGCTGGATATGCCCTTGTGATCTTTCCATCGGTCATGTCTACCGCAATTGCCCAGCCGAATGTATGTAAAATCATATTAATCCACCATAGGAGACCACTATTCCTAAACTCCTCCCATGATTTTTCAACAACCATATCTTTACTATCGTCCATTAAATATTCTCCTTTTTAATAGATTCTCTATTCCTTCTAATTTTGAACAATTCATAGAGTATTTTTTGTTTTATATCAAAAGTACCTCTTTCCCAATTGTCCATCTCGCCGACTGTATTTATTTTAGATTCAATAAGTTTACTGTCATTTATTAGCATAATACATCTTGCTCCCTCAAAACTATTTCTTGCTACCCATAATCGAGTTGCATCAAGAACTACTTCCGAGTAGGTTATTATAACGATATTCTTATTTTCTTCATAATTCTTTTGTATAAATTTTAAAATGCAATCACATAGATCATATGAATGGCAAATTTCTGTTTCAGGAAATTTAAGAATATTTTCATATCCTTCAAAATCCCTATCATATTCTTGCAAAATTCTTTTTATATTCATACCTCGTCGACCAGTAATAATTTTGATATTCATATTAATCGCCATCTTCTCTCAATACTATATCTCTATATTCTTCACCGGAAATTTTGCCAAGTTTCATATCGACATAGGCAGCCAATTCATGATTGCGAATAAAATCACAATCCTGTAAATAATCCCTTATAATATCGCAAGCGTCCGTTGAATGGATATCACACATGCTTTCTCTCACAAGGGCGTTACTCATTCTCAGAGTTGCCCTACGGTATTGTTCGATTATGTAAATTAGTTGCTCTTGTGACAACTTTGTTAATTGACTTAAAATATCTTCCCACATATGATTATTCTCCCAATTCTAACAACTTATTAACCAAGTCTTGTAATCTTGAATTATTCGGATATTTCTTTGCCATATCTTCATAATACGTGACCGTTTTGTATTTGTTGATTTCTTGTTCCAATTCCTTTTCAATTGTGGCTTTCTTTTCTGCCATCTCTTTTAATCTTTTTCCTTCTATATGTCTTTTGTTGTATGCATCCATATTAACAACTCCAACAACTTGTCCTTCTATTTTTTGATTACAATCTTTAACGGAAATAATCTCTTTGATATATGCAATATCTCTTGCATTTTCATCTTCTATATCATTTACAACGACTACCGATGAATTATCTATTAATTTTGCTTCATCATCATATAATGCAATTGCATAATCACATCCCGTAAAATCTCTCTGAAAATCAATAATTGCCACTTTATTAAACTCTTTCATATTGTACCTCCATATTTTCTCCTTTTGAAATTAAGCTTTCATCGCTTTTTTTCTCTATTTTAGAATGTTCCAAATTTTATAGTCGTCGTCAAGTTCGTCATATTCGGACACTAAAAACCCTTGTTTTTCAAGGCATTTTATGATGTTCTTCATGTCTTCGTTCTCATAACCCTCGATTTTTGCGATTTTTCTTAAATTACTCATATTTTCCTCCATTTCTTACCCATTGAAACACGCATTTCATTAACTAATTCATATCTAAGCAAACAATGATTTTGAGAACCTAACTTTTTTATTTTATTTAAAGCCGCTTCCTTATCTTTGTAAGCTCCACCGCTTGCATTAAATATCAATTCATTCGTGTCTTTGTTTTTGATTACCCATAACACCGTTACCAGTTGGGATTCTTGTTTATTTATATAACCAACAATTTCGTTTATCTTATTGACTACATCGTCCCATTCACTAAATTCACTATCAAGTTTTTTCATGGCTATTAATCTCCTATTTCAATTTTCTCTCCAACATATTTCTGAACATATTCTTGAACATTCTCAGGATACGAATCTACGACATAATCCTTATCAATTGTTATCTTCGTAATAATATTCTCCGTCTTGTCCAAAAATATATTGCCAACCGTTCCGCCTGGAATTCTTATGTACAAAAGTTTTTGTCTCATATCAGATTCAGTTGCCAATATATAATGTCCATAGGCATATTCGTCAATCATTTTCTTATCAAAGCCGGCTAATTCATCAAGTTCTTTGGTTAATTTACAGTGATACTCATGAGAAAGATATTCGTTTAATTCTAAATAACAATCATATCTATGAGTTAGTTTCATTTCTTTACACCCTTTCTATAAAGCCACATAAAACCATACACAATCCAAAACATTACTTGCAGCACTAAAAGAAATAATATAGCTGCAATTAATACTATAAAAACAATTGTCCCTATAATAATTCCTAATATATTTTTATTAAAAAATAATTTCTTAAATAAATTTTGCAATACATTTAATCCAATTATCATCGGATTTATTGTATCAGCCAGAGTTAGAAGAAAAATTCCGCATAAAGCTGATGTAATTATGTACATCGCCATAATAGCTGCAAACATATCATTATTCATAATTAATTTCCATCCTCTAATTTTTCTATCGTAATTTTATACTTTTCGCAATCTTTTGTTTCAATGAGTAATAATTCATCTATAGCCAACACAACATTCTTACTGTAAGAAGTTTTGTCTGTTTCAAACAGCCAAGTATCACTATATTGACCTACATATCCAACATATTCTTTCTTTTCTCCTATGTTCATAATTAATTCTCCTTATTATGTTGACTCCATGCATCCAGCACTGTAAGAAACATCTCGCCCCTTTCAGTCAACCAACAGTAGCCAATACTACTACCATGATCTGTAAACCCAAGACTGTCTATTTCATATGCCATGAATTGAAATACTCCATACTGCTCATAATCTTCGGTGTCTATATGCAATTCCGTTTTATATCTTTCTTGCACCTCATCATAACTTAAATCCTTCCATTCTTTCCGAATATGAAGATATCTTCGAATGACTTCCAAAGTGGTATCAGGTGATCCACAAGAACATAAATTTAATTCATTGTACAAGTAATGATCTATTAATGGATTGATTAAAGAATCCTCATAGGACTTTTCTCTATTACCAACCTCAACAGCATATCTCAAGAAATCTTCCGGATCTTTTTCTATAATCTTTTCTGCAATTTCACTTAATAACATATCATTTTCTCCCTTTCATATATGCCTAATTTCTTCATCCGTTGCAATTTTCACTTCACTAAGTAAATATTCTCCACACCAACTTTCTTTGTACCCAGAAACCATAACCATATCTTCTTCGTCCTCCTCTGTAACACATTGATAACAAACCACCGTACCCAATCTCTTAGTATTTCCTACTTGAACAATAACAAATGTTCCTGTATTTATTGGAAATGTTTTTGTAAAACTCATAATGATACTTCCTTTCGTGGATATTCCCCTATTGATACCAAATACAAAATATAAAAACAATCTGCCACATCATGTAATTTTTCAATGAGTTCTCCATGAGATGAATATATCTCAAAATTATTGACATCCATAATGCGTACAGTCAGGTATGAATGCGTTGATCCTTTATAATTATAAACACAGTCAATTTTTATTTCTTCCATAATAGAAATTCTCCGTTAAAAACAATAATTTAACTCTATAATTAATCAACCAACATTAATCAACGTATCTTTTCAATCCTGTTGAAAAATACGGAATTGGCATTCTTTTAAATTGATACTTCTTTACTCTTTCATCTATTATATTTTTAATATCTGTATTATCAATTTCACCTGTTCTAATATACTTGTCCATTACAGAATACTTAAATCCTAGAGCGTCTTCATCTGTACTTCCACACAAGCCATCGGACGGAACTTTTTCAATTAATTCTTTTGGTAATCCAAGTTCAAAACCAATAGCTTTAACTTCTTCAACCGTCAAATCACTCAATGGTGAAAAATCTCCAACAGCATCTCCCCATCTGGTTTCCCAAGATAAAAGAGTTTCTGAAAGGTTACAAGTATTTGCCACTCGTCCATTAATGGTTTGAGACACAGCATAAAGTGTAGCCATTCTAATTCTCGCCGGCAGATTCGTAGATGTTTGTTTCGACCATTGATTGTTCAACTTTGGTTTTACTTCATTTGTCAATGTGGAAATCGTATCGCCAATATTTACAATGCAATTATTGATATCTAAATGTCTAACAAGCTTATAAGAAAAATCAATGTCTGACTGCTCACCTTGTGGCATAAGAACTCCAAATACCCTATCCTTTCCAAGAGCTTCAACACATAATGCGGCTACAACAGAAGAATCTTTACCGCCCGAAATGCCTACCACTGCACAACATCCCTTACCATTCTCATTAAACCAATCCTTAATCCACTGTACAATCTCATTCTTTACTTTCTTTGCATCAAAATTATTCATGTGTAATCTCTCCCTTTTCGATTTTCTCAATTAATGTCAATAGTTCATAATATACCTGAATTAGTCCTCCTCTATCATCAATATAAACATTGGCATAAATTTTTCTTCCTGAAAATGCAACCGAAGCATCACAATTAATACCTCTATATTTAATGTGATTATCATTCAGATATTTTTCAATCATCTCATATTTATCTTCGCCATTGCCAGTAAAGATAATTACTTCTGAATAGTTCTCCCATCTTTGCAAAAGGTGAATAACATTTTCATATGTTCTACCCTTTTTATGAAAATCATAAATTGTATCATCAAAATCTACACAAAAGATGAGCTTTCCATATTTCTTAAACTCTTCTTCTAGTCTATTATAAGAATTATTAGCTTGAAGATAAAAATCCATTTTATTTTCCTCCGTACATTCTATTTCTGATATCCATAAAGGAATCCTCTCTTATCAATTCTCCATTTTTAAATACAGTAGTAAGCAAACTGTCATCACTCATTTCAAGTAATTGGTCTTGACATTTTAATTCGCCGTCTTCATAATAAACTTTACAACAACCTTTATGAGATTTCTTTAGATGACTTGTATCTGTCTTTGGGTCTTTGAAAATCATTAATTTCTTACCATCAATTACTCCATAAGTTGCTTTCATAGCAATTCCAAAAGTATCTCTCGTAGCAACTATCATCTTTCCATTCTCCATAATTGCCGTAAAACAAAAAGCTCCTACACCATAAGCAATATTATTGGCTGCAAATCCACGTTTCTCCAACTCTCTCCAAATTGTTTCTACATTAGAAAGGGTACAGCCATCACCGTAAATGATTCCTATATGAGGGTTTAACTCTTTATATCCTTTACTATTTATAGAGCCACCAAAGATATCCCATAGTCTTTCAACTGTTTTAACTGAAATTTCTACAATATCACCACTATCAGGACGAACCAGAAGTTTACCATTATGATTCATAATTTCTTCTTTACATTGCGGAAGAATATTATTTATCATATTCCAATAATCATATGTATCTGAGACCATACTAAATGATGTATTTGGATAAAGTTCAGTCAAAAGTCTCTTCACGAATGTAATTTCATCTCCGTCAATAGAGAAATTCGCACCCATAACAGAATGTTCTGTCGATACAGCACCTAATCCAATTCCGTTCTTTTTACAATCAGCATTATAATATTTATCAATATAGTTAATCGCCGGAATTGTTGATGTTTTATTGAACGAAAGTAGCCACGAAGCTGAACATCTTACAGCTTCATCCATACAAGACATTCCTCTCATACCAAAGTCCGCACAAGCCACGTCTCCCGACAATCCATCAGTTGTTTTATCGTACCAATAATCCGCAATCTCACGATACATATGACCGATTGTTGCATGGCAACAAGGTTTCCATAGTTCAACCTGTAGGATACATTCAATCCACTGTACAAGCCAAGCAAAATCATCGTTTGTATTTGTAATCTCAATGCATGGAACTCCCGTTGGTACAAGTGTCCCTTCTGACAAAGCTTTTATTTCTAGTGGTAAATATCCCAATCTATGTAATTGAACAATATTGTCCAAATCATAATTATCCTTACCAATCTGTATATCCATTGAATCAGTGTAAAGAGACACCATCTCATCTTCTGGCAAATCGAAGAAATTTTCTTGGAAATATTCCATTAAATATTCTTTGATAAATGCCTGTAATCCAAAGAAAACCATCTTGTTTCTGTTCTCTAACATTGATCTTCGAGGCACCCAATACGATACTAACTTAGTTAATCCTTTTGGATACATTCGTGAATGACACTGTTTATAAGTGTCTGATAGTAGCAACGCCATTGTATTATTCATAATACTGCGACCTCCATAACTGTAATTTTTTCATGATTGCCCTTAAACAAACTGTTTGTCGTAAACAATCTATTCACTGTATTATTCTCCAAAGATTTAATTAAAGTACCTTTTTCTTTGTCAAGAATTGAGTTTTCTGTATGTGTAGCATATGCGTAAATTTCTTTTACACCATTTTTCTTCAATTCTTCTGCACTATAATACAGCGAGCCGCCATACGCAATAATATCATCAATCATTAACACAACTTTGTCAGCTAAATCAATACCGTTTGTTCTTATATCCAAGCCAAGAATTTTACCAGTTTCCCAATCTCGTTTCTTTTCTCCATAACAGTATTGAAGTTCAGGAAATAAATCAGAGTATCTTTTCGCCGCCCCTGCATCTGGGAAATAAAGAACAAGATTTCTCTCTCCAATTTTTGCAATTGCCTGTTCAATATATTCCTTGGGATTTTCCTCAAAACAATTATTAAGCAATGCCGTAGACACATCACTATGAGCATCTAAAACATATACACCTGAAAAATTTAACCAGTTAATGAATTCACAAAAATATTTTAGAGTAAATACTTCGTCATTATTTTTAACTCTGTCCATTCGAGCATTTGGAATATATGGAAGATTCAAATAGTAATTCACATTTGTTTTAAATCTTTCAAGATGTTTCTTGATTAACATCAGATAAAACATCTCATCATTGCTTTCATATATCCAATCAAGCCAAATACAAGGCGAACCGTCATAATCATATTCTTCGATACTATTCACATCAATATTTATTCTTGGTGTTCCATCAGGGAATTTATTAATTGTTACAATATCTCCATTAATTTTAATCATATTTATTCTCCAATCACATTAATTTGACAACTCTTCATAACTTCCATCGCAGCCTGATGTTTTTCTGGTGTAACTCCGGCACAACAAGAAGCATCTACTGTTATTTCAATGTTAGGAAATGCACTTCTCAACATTAGTGCATTTGATATTACACATATGTCTGAACATAATCCTACTATCTCTATTGAACCTTTGACTCCCTTGTCCAATATTTTTGCTATCTTGTCTACAAGTTTCATTGAACCAAATATTTCTTTTTCTATAAAAGCATAATTTTTAGATTTTAATGCATTTCTTATAAATGAATTTATCAACCAACCCTCGGTATTTGCAATACAATGCTCTACCGGCAAATGTCTTCCTTCCAAAGTTTCAAGATAATTATCTGAATGAGTATCTTGAGTTACAAAAATTTGTCCTCCAAATTCTATAATTTTTTCACAAACAGGCTCAACAATATTTCGTGCTTCCTCTGTACCAAGTGATCCATCTATAAAGTCATTTTGCATATCTACTACAACTAATATCTTTTCCATATTATATATCCTTTCTTTTATACTACATATTGTATTTAATTGTTTATCTAACCACTATATATTGATTATCTTTTGCATTGAAACTGCCGTTTCAATTAGTTCTGTATATATTGAAAAATTGTTGGCTTATCACAGTATTCATCTATAACTTGCATAACTGCCTGTCTTGTCCAATTATTCTCACAACACTTGGCAAACCATTGCCCCAGCCTTTCAATATCATCACTCCCACCATAATCTCTCAAATCTCCGAATACCGAAACTGTAGTAGATGACATCTCATTTTTAACAGGATTATGCCAAATGCTCATTGTAAGACTGCCTTCGCTACCCATTGGAAGAAACTCTTGTTGAACCCATTCGTCAGAATCATCATAATCACAATTTGCCATTTCTTCCCAATCAACTTCTCTACCAAACTTTTCGGTAATCTCATCATCAGAAATCTGACCTATACTGTCTATTCTAAATATCGCCGCCACATGTGTCCATCTGCTCATATATTTATTCTCCTTTTTCGTAACCATTTCTAATAATTTGTAGTTCTCTCATCAAATTAGAAGTTGAGTACAAAGCTGATTCATCACTTAATTCTTTTAAATTCTGCAATGTATCTTTCAAATCTTTATCAATTTCTTTTTGTGATAAATCATTATGCGATACTGCTTGTTCTTCAATCCTTTCTCGTAATGTCTTATATTCCATAATACCATCCAATCTTAATGTCGATTAATCCATGCCTTGAACTGATGGAATTCATTTTCCGTCATACAAATATCTGAATAATAAAAGTCTTTATTGAATATAATCGCCCAAATCTTCTTTAACTTTTTAATGAATCCAAAATCTTGCTCTGCATAAAATTTGCCATTCGTAAATAATAAAAAGGCATAGTGAGATTTATCATATTTATCAATTTTAATATGTATTCCCTCATCGCAACCGCAAGTGCAACTTACGCATAATTCGTTTCCATCAAAATTCTTCAGCACCGCCATAGTGAATTTCTCCTTCCATTGCAACCTTCTTTTTAAAAATTGTTTTGCTCGCTACCTTTTTCACTCTAAAATTTACTGGACATTTATCATATATCTTTTTGTCAGTTACCGATACGATTCCTGTCCCATATTTTGTTTTGCAAAGTATTACATCGCCAATTTGGACATTATCTCTGAATCTCATCCAATTTGAAGGAACTCTCCACATGTATGTTTTATTATCAACATCATTTTCATTAATATGTCTACCGTAAATATACATCGTTCGTTCATTTCTATAACTACTTGCTCCCCAATCTTCGACTCTGACTTCTACGTCTTCTATATTATTCTCTTTGTAAATAAGATACATAATATAGCCGTCGGTAAGAATTCCGTCGGAAGCAACCACAATTTCTCTATCTGGCTTTCCGAATTTTTCGAAATAATTCCTACATTTCTGAAGTTTTCTTTCGGACACATGAGTCCTTGCAAAAGCATCCGAAATCTTTATATCTGATAGTTTCATAGTTTTTGTTATCATAACAATATTCTCCTTTGTGTTTAATTTTCGGCAATCGAAAGGTTAAGTTTTAGATTTAATTTTTCACATATATCACAAATTTGAGAAAGAGAAAAATCATAATCACCACTTTCATAATTGGATAGCATTGAAGAACTTACTTTCAAATAACTTGCCATATCTTTTAAGGTCAAGTTATGTTTTAACCGATATTCCAATAATGTTGTCGAAAGTGTATATTGAATATCGTAATAGTATGATTTTGATGCACTCATATCAGCACATAATTTGTTGAGATACTCGCCAGCATTGACCAATTCTATATCATCACTCATTTATACTACCTTACTTTCCTTACATCACAATACCAATGTTATTAATTTGTCTATTCTCACTTGTACTCTTTTGAATTTCTCCATTGATTTTACAATAGAAGCTTCCACCACCATCAACTTTAATAACATCTGAAAATCCACAGTCTTTAATTTTGTCGTAAACTTCTCCACTTGTAATACAATTTGAGGTCTTTGTTTCAATGTAAAAATAATAGATATAATTGTCTTTGATACCAAGAAATCCGTGAACAGTTGGTCTAACTATTGAATTATCCCAACCTTCGTCCAAATATTCTGTCGTTGCTCTCAATTCATCAATTATAATCGGAGCACCCGAAACGGCATATTTAACATCTTCATCATATAAACTGTTGTACTTATCAATAAAAACTGTATTGTCGTTACAAATAATCAACGTAGACACGTCTTTCTTTTTAAACTGGTCAGACGCATTTTGACTTGCATAGAAATAAACCTTATTATCCTTGACTTTTCGTTCCCTCAAATACTTCAAACATGGCGATGAAAGTGTGTTTTCATCTAAATCAGCAACAAGGTTTGCAACGGGCAAAGTAAAGAAAATTCCGTCCTCTTTGAAGTTTGCAAAATAACCTAAATTAAAATATGTATTTCCCTCAACGTTCATCTTTTGAGTGTCCACTAACTTTATTTGAAATCTATTTGCAGGAACCCTTAACATCTTAATTCCATTATGTAAAACTATGTTTGCTTCATTCTTATTTAACAGTTCAGAATATCGGTTAATAATCACATTCAAATCATCCAAGTGAACGACTTTCTTCCTATTAAATATGTCATTCCAATATTCAATTTCATCATCAGGAATAACACTATCGTTCTTCAATACCTTTGTTTGCTTTTCCAATGTAATTGGATAGATAATTTTACCATCTGGGGCAAACACTTTATATCCCTGTTGCACCCTTTCTTCTGTGCATTCTTGGATTGCTTTTTGTTTGTCCGTATATGCACAAATTTGTGAACTATCCCATTTGCCATTGTTCCAATTTTTACGCACTCTATAATATCCCATTTGTTCACTCTCCTTATTCTTCATCAAGACGTTGTTGGTATTCGCTAAAATACCATTCTAATTCATTTCTAAAATTTTTAATCGCTTCTGTCACTTTCCCCTTCGTTGTGAAGTAAATAATATTTGGTTCTCTTCTTTGAGAGCTTCTTCCTATTTCAAATAGACTGGAACGATAGTTATATGTAATAAAATATTTAATAATCCCCTTATTTTTCCAATCAGATATAGAAATAGTCTTGTCATTTGCCGCCTGCCACTGTCTTAAACAACGCAATAACCTATCT
>OHAS01000172.1_pt1 | contig 50905 bp, 42 predicted proteins | sample 1577131 | NCBI WGS metagenome assembly OHAS01 (sample SAMEA3541566, study PRJEB24748) | human gut metagenome | biome: human gut; feature: human-associated habitat; material: faeces | place: China | collected 2012 | reverse complement strand
AGTGATAAATACTGAACGCCTGACCGTTCCGCACTACGATATGAAGAATCGTGGATTTATGCTGTGGCCGCTGTTTGAAATCGCGCCGGAGTTGGTGTTTCCTGATGGGGAGATGTTGCGTCAAATCTTACATACAAGAGCATTTGACAAATTAAACAAATGGTAATTTATTTATATTGCGAATATAAATATTTTCTGAAAATCATATCTCATCTCTTTCCTTAATTACGATTTTAGTTTAAACATCTCTTTGCGGAAATAATATAACTTCCTATAAATAAAAATGTTGTCATCCATATTGAAAACATATGCGTTTGGTATTATAATAATATGGATTAGGTTCCAAGTGCGAGCAGGTATATATTTAAGACATGAAGTAATGTAAATTATTATGGAAAATAAAGCTGACAAATATCAGGACCATGTGGAAAGGAGAGTAATCCTATGAAAAATAAAAGGCCAAAAGTTTTGCCCTTGTTTTTATTGATTGCTGCTGTCATTTGTCTCCTATCCATTGGTTACTGGATATATCAGAAAAATGTTCGGAATGTCATACATACAACAACTGTTTCTTTTATGGAACAGATTGCTGAACATGACCGCCAGAATATGATAAACCAAATGGATAGTAAGTGGGTCGCTTTGACGACAATCACCAATCGTATGGATGCAGCTAGAGAGTATACGCTGGATGAAGCGTTTACTGACTTAAAGCTTAATGTGGTTTCAGGAACATTTAAGAGATTGTATTTGGTTACAGATCAAGGGAATGTATATGCTCATACCAGTCTAAAGACAGAACTGGAAGACATGGTATGGAAAGACGATTATTTAGACGCAGACGGACCGTTTGCATCGATTTATCGGGAAAGCAGCCGCGAAAATTGGGGCGAATATATGGTATGTGGAGCTCGGCTGCCTATGCCTGTGCAATGTGGTGAGGAAACCGTCACAGGTATCGTAGGTCTGGTTCCCATTTCTTCCATTGAGGAGCAGATGCGTCTGGAAAGCTTTGATCGGATGGGGATGACTATTGTTATACAGTCAAACGGTGATATTGTGACCTCAAGTACGGTCTATGAAAAAGACGTTGCTAACAACTATTTGAGCTTTTTAGCAAATGCTGACCTGCAAGAGAATTACACTCAGTCGGATATCCTCTTAGGCATTCATAATGGTGAACGCCAGCTCTTTCGTTTTTTTGTGGATGACAATGGATATTACACATTGATTGAACCGCTGAATGACAAATATCAATCAGGATGGAATATGGTTGTTCAGCTTTCTGATACAATCACAACAGGCCAGGTTCACAGCTTGCTTATGCAGTCACTTGTATTTTTTATACTGATTGGAATTGCGTGTCTGTCAATTGCGGTCTTTATTTACCGAAAAGTAAACGAGGTAAAAACTCTTCGAATCGTAGAGCAGACAAAAACAAAATTCTTGGCTAACATGAGCCATGAGATACGAACTCCTCTCAATGGAATTTCCGGCCTTTGCTATCTGATGCAGGAAAATCTGGACAATAAGGAGATACTATCTGAGTATCTGCAAAGAACAATTACCTCAACGACATTTTTAAAGGAAATCATTAATGATGTTCTAGATATGTCAAAAATCGAAAGCGGACAGATGGAGCTTATATGCCGTGATTTGGACTTAAATGAACTTTTATCTGAAGTTGAAAGTTTATTAGAAACACAGGCCGGAAATAAGCATATTGCGTTTTCGGTTGAATCTCAAGGCTTACTGCAAAATTGGATTATAGGAGATCAAATCCGTATCAAGCAAATTCTTATGAATATACTTGGCAATGCTATAAAATTCACACCGGAGGGTGGAGCGGTTATTTTAACTGTTACGCAGACACTGGGAAGCGGTGTTGTAAATACAAAATTTGTAATTAAGGATACAGGCTGCGGAATGAGTCAGGAATTTTTGGAGAAAATTTGGCAGCCCTTTGAGCAGGAGAACAGAACCATTTATAAAAATGGAACCGGGCTTGGAACAACAATCAGTAAGAACTTGGTAGAGAAAATGCAGGGAACTATATCTGTGGAAAGCAAGCCGGAGCAAGGAACTACATTTACCATTATAATTCCATTCCCGATTTCAAAGGAAACAGGCAATTCAAAGGAGCATAGTGTTCATGATACTGCAGTGGATATAAAAGGCAGCCATATTTTAGTTGTGGAAGATAATGAACTCAACAGAATGATTATAACCACGATTCTTGGAGAGCAGGGATGTATCCTTACAGAAGCCGTCAATGGAAAAGAAGCGGTGGATATTTTTGAGGCCAGTCCGGTGGGTTCTTTCGACTTGATTTTAATGGACGTACAAATGCCGGTAATGGACGGGTATGAAGCGACACGATGTATCCGGCGGAGCGTACATCCGGATGCTAAAAAAATTATAATCTTTGCGGTAACAGCCAACGCCTTTCAAGAAGACTTAGATAAAGCGCTTGAAGCGGGAATGAATGATGCCATTACAAAACCGCTGAATATAGCTAAAATGATAGAAAAGATCGGACACATAAGAATGGGGGAATCGTGATATGAAACAAAAGCTGTTATGTATGCTATTAGCTAGCGTTCTCCTCTTTACAATGGGAGGATGTCAGTCTTCTAAAAATGAAGAGCCTAAAACAATCACGCTTAAAATCGCGACGCCTCCAATTGGACTTGGTGAAGTACCGGGTGTAGGCGAAACAGAAATCAGCGAGATGTTGACACTGGCAGCAGAACGTTTCAATGCCCAATATACTGAATATGACGTTCATTTCGTAGTAAATCGTTATAACTACACGGATGAGAAGGAGCAGCTGATAGACAAAATCGGTACCGAGGATGCGGTGGATATTTTTTATGCCGGTTCATGGAACACCTCAGCTTGGGCGGACAATGGGTGGCTTGTTGCTCTGGATGATATTATTGATGACGGGCTGCGCGAAGATATAAATGAAACTATTTGGAATCAGAACACCTTTGACGGGCAGGTTTTTGTAATGCCTTATCAACAGCTGCAAAATACGCTGGCTGTCAACAAGACAATGATGGAGAAAGCAGGACTGGACGAATTTATTCCTGAACCGGATACTATTGCCCATTGGTCTACAGATGATTTCAATACAGTATTTGCAGGTTTACAGGCGTCTTTCACGGATGAGACAACATATGCTTTTATGATGTATGCCCTTAACAACCAGGGGGACAGCCACATTATGACTCTGCTCCAAGCTATGGGCGGCAGCCTGTATGACGAAAACGGACATTTTGCTGTGAATACCCCTGAAGGAATTGCGGCATTAACATGGCTCAAATCCTTGGATGAATATGGATATGTTCCTTATAATGCTGAAAATCTTGAATTTAGTGATTCCATAACGCTTTTTTATAACGGACAGATGGCGATTTGCATGTCCAATCTGACAAATCTTTGGGATTGCCGTAATCGTGGAATGGATGTGTTCCTGGTTAATTTTCCTAGCGAAGATGGAAATGGATATGCAACAACCAGCTCCAACGGCTTCTGTGTATTTGATAACGGAGATAATGATAAAATTCAGGTGGCGAAGGACTTTATCCGATATATTTACTCCGATGAAGAGTTAATGAAATACACATTGGGAACACTTCCGGTCAATCAGTCAGTGATGGATAAATATGAGGACGACATCTGGATGCTGAAAGCCTACAGTGAGAATAGCCAAAACCTGACCACCGTTGTTCGTCTTGACAATCTGAACTGGCAGGGAGTACGGGACGTATTCTATCTTAATATCCAGGATTTGCTCAGGGGAACGAAAACCCCGGCAGAGGTTGCCGCCTCTATAGATGAAACCTGCAACGCGGCGCTGGAGTTGGGACACAAGCATGATTAAAAAATATGTACCTCTCCCATTAGTGCAGATACTATAAGGCAGAGCTATTAAAGTTGTAAACAACTTGAAAGGAAAGTCGGTAATCGATATGAAACGAAATAGAAAAAAGGAAAAAGGCAACCAATGGGAGGTATCGTTCTCTCCGATAATCCGTTACAGCTTAATGTTTTGTGTGCTTGTTACAGTGTTTATTCTGGTCGGGGGAGGTTTGCTCTCTATAAACCGGATGAAATCCGATGCAGAGACTTCATTGAGAAGCAGTCAGGCACAGATATCACAACGGGTTACCGGTGCAATCGATCTGCTGGAATCTTTAGCAAGCTTAAAAGACTACTATGATCCAGAAATTCCTCCTATTGATAAAGTAAAAAAGCTGGATCAGCTGAGCCCATACTTTGGGTATATGATGATATGCTATGTTGATAAGGATATAATTGTCTATTCAGACGGCGCTGAGCCAGCCAGCCTCGCAAGCCGAGAATATATGCAGCAGTTGTTTGCTACAGGCCAGAGGCAGGTAACAGATAGCTTTGCGGCAGGCGCAGACGGTACAACTCTCAATTATACGGTGGCCGTTCCTCTGAAAGATCAGCAGGGAAATATTACAGGAGCTCTTTTTTGTGCCATATATTTTGATGAGGCTGTTCAAATTCTGGAGGAATCAGCGGGCAGCTTAAAAGCGGATGCAACCCTGATTGGCTCTAAGGGACAGATTATGTCCTCAACAGCGGGATTTGCTTACGGCGACTCTGTGATGGAGGCGCTGCGTGACGATACGCTTTTTGGCGTTACGTCAGACCAGCTTGAGGAGCTTATGCTTGCCGCACAGCCCGGTACATACTGGAGTATTCAAAACGGCAGTCTTTGCTATACTGCTTACCAACGTGTGGATAATACGAACTGGGATATACTGTGCACGGTTAAGCTTAAAACCGCCTTTTTTCAGGTGCTTCCATACCTGATTATTGTAGCCAGCATGACGATTCTTGCATGTGTTGTTTTGTTGATATTCATACGCAAATATATCGCTAAACAGATGGTGATTGTGGGAACTCTTATGAAATCAATGGAGGAACTAGAAAAACGAGTTTATCAAAGCGAACGGCCTGAGAATGTTGACTTCAAAGAAATACTGCGCCTGACCAGCGATGGCCTCTCTGATGGTTTAACAGGTGTGGTTACGCGAACCGTTTTCCTCAATAAAGCGGAGGCGCACCTAAAAAATGCTGATCCGGAAATGCTTAAGGCGCTGCTTTTTATTGATATGGATAACCTGAAGTATATCAATGATACATGTGGGCACGATGGCGGAGATATTGCACTAAAGAGTGTGGGATATATCCTTCGAGAGTATGAAAAGAAATATGACGGTGTGGTAGGCAGATACGGCGGCGATGAATTTGTACTGCTTCTGACCGCTCTTGATGACCAAAAAGAACTGCGCGCTGTATTAGACGGTTTAATACTGAGGCTTCAATCCAAGATTCAGTCCGGCGGCCAGAACATTCCGGTACAGTGCAGCATCGGCGTGTCTATTTATCAGCCGGGAATGAAGCTTGAACAGATGATTTCTGATGCAGATGAAGCACTCTATTATGTAAAACAGAATGGAAAGGGATACTACCACATCCACAAGAATTGAGGAATGGAATGAAAAAGAGAAGCAGACGTAAGATTTTCTTTTTTGCCGGTGTTATGCTGTTCATTTTTGCTGTAGTTTCATCTATTGGAATAGGTTTACGCAACGAGATGATCCGAATACGGCAGAGAGAAGCCGAGAACGTTTTATTTTATTACAATGAAAAAATTGTTCTGCAGCTACAGGGCACAATGAACGAGGCTAGTGCCCTGGCTCAGACCGCTCTTGTGACAGGCCAAGGCGATCCGGAATGGTTTAAGCGTGCGTCAGAGCCGCTTCTGGCAAGGGAAGAGGTATGCTTTGCCGGCCTCTTTCAGGGGGATAAACTGGTAAGCGCTCAGCCGGAAGACAAGTATGAAGAACTGATAGGGAGCGACCTTCAGGATTTCTCATATGCGTATACCTTAGCAAAAGTTGTTGGGGAGCTAGTCGTGGAAGGACCATGTATTTTGGATATTGACTTGGATCAGCCAAAAGTTTTTGTGTTCCTTCAGCCTGTTATGGATGGCGGAACCTATTTGGGAATGGCCGCTGTAGCCTTGGACTGGGAGTATGTATTGAGTCAGCTTGGGTTAGAAGAGTTATCTGATAAGGGATATGATTACGAGCTTTGGCGTGTGGAACCACAGGAAGGAGCCAAGGAAGTTATTGCCGGAACCGGAGAAAATGTAGATTTTTCTAATGCTAAAAAAATAATATTTTATCTGCCAAGCCAATGGAATCTAAGTATTCAACCCTCAGACGGTTGGTTTAGCCAATCTCAGAGAACGGGGCTTTCTCTGGCATGCCTGCTTCTGACCGGCCTGCTGATAGCTTTGGCTTATTTTATATGCCGGCGGTACCATTGTGAGCGTGACGTAAAAGCACTCAAAACAATTGACATTGCCACAGGTCTCTATAACCGCAGGGGCTTTACGGATAAATTGGAAAAATGGCTTTCCGATAACCACAATTCTGTTATGCTTTTCTACTTCGCTATGGAAGGCTATAGCAATGCGGCAAGACTTATTGGACCAAAACAGGAGGAGGCTTTCTTGAAAGGCATTTCCGGACACATGGAGGAGTATATTCACAGTCCGTTTTTTGCCGGATACTTGGGATCGGGTAATTTTCTTCTTGCTGTCATGGATAATATGAGTGAGCTTCAGCAGATGGAATTTGCAAAGGGAATGTCTTTGGAGATGATGCTGAAGGTTCGTATCAACAATGAAAAGAACTTCCTTTTACCACATTATCGATGTAAAAAATGTCAGCCTGGAAATGGACACGCTGATGAGGAAATCGAAACGCTTATTCAAGCCTACTATGCAAAGATCATGCAGGAGTCCCCGGTACGAATGATGCGTGAGAAATGTGAACAGCTTATTGAAGGAAAAGACGATGTCGTATTTGACGAGTATACCGATTTTGAGATGACAGAGCTTTCAAAGACATTCAATCGTTACCGTAAACAGGTGGAACAGCTGGCTTACTTTGATCCGGTATTTAATGTTGGAAACCGTCCAAAATACCTCAGAGATACTGATATGCTGATTTCTTACGACCACAAGAGACGGTTCAGCCTTTTCTGTGCAGATATTTGCGGTTTCAGCCAGTATAACGAGCTGTTTAATGCTGATATAGGAGACGAGATTATCCATGAGATGCTGCGGCGCCTTGCTAGGCCGTTTGGATCGTATCTGTACCGTATAAACGGCGATGTGTTTCTGGGAGTATCATTGTCAGAAGAGAATCCGGAGGTGTTTGCGAAACGCCTCCAGAAATTATTGACAACTCCTGTAACAGTGGGCAATTTCACCATTCCTCTGCAGGTTCGTCTTGTATCCTGCTGCTATCCTTCCCATGGAAGTACGCCTAGTGAGCTGCTTGAGCGGATTCAGTCAGCTATGAACTTTTCCAAGGCATCTGGTACAAATATTGTTATTTATAACGATGTTCTGGATGAATTGCTTCGTACAGAAGCTGATATACTACATCGTCTTAATGATGCAATTGAGCAAAATACTTTAGAGGTGTGGTATCAGCCTTTAATGTACATGCCAACAGGACATTATGAATCAGCAGAAGCGCTTGTCCGTCTTCCCAATGGAAAGGGAGGGTATTTTTCAGCCGGACAGGTTATATCACTTGCTGAGCGAAATGGAATAGTGGAAGCGCTTGGAGATTATGTGTTGAGTCATTCATGCTCTTTCATGAAAGAATATGGTGATTTACTGGGGCTGCGGCGTATAGGCATCAACCTTTCTGTACAGCAGCTTTTGGTTGGGAACAGCGCGGAGCATCTGCTGAAGATGATTTCTGACACAGGTGTTGACCCGAATCGGATCACCTTGGAAATTACCGAGAGCATTTTGATTCAGTCTATTGACCATGCGGCTGAGACACTTAATCAGCTGCGCCAAACGGGCATTCACATAGCTCTGGACGATTTTGGTGTGGGTTACAGCAGTTTAAATTATTTATCAAATCTGCCGGTAGATATCATTAAGATTGACCGTTCTCTTACGACACAGATTTTGACCAGTGAAAAGCAGTATGTACTGCTGAAATCTATTGTAGACATGTCCTTAGTCAATGGGCTTACTGTTGTTGCTGAAGGGGTTGAAAGTGAAGCGGAGCAAAAGATTATTGCTTCTTCAGGTGTGCAGTTTATACAGGGGTATTACTATGCACATCCTATGCAGAAAGAGGAATTAGTTCGGTTTTTGAGAGGAAAATAATCTTATATATCATAATTAGTACGTTGACAAGGCTCATTGTATCATCGTTAATTCTCTTGTCTTTAAAACCTGTATGTGTATAATATATATTGAGGTACCAAGAAAAGCTTTGAAAAAGTGAAGCAGAATAGTACGAAAGGCAAAGACAGGTTAAAATTACTATATGATGATGTATGAGAGAGTTTATCAAATTATAAAGAATAAAATTGAATGCGGGTTACTGCCTGTGGGATCAAGCCTTCCGTCCCGGAGCAATTTGTGCGAGGAGTTTGGAACTTCTGAAAAAACCATCAGACGTGCATTAAAGCTGCTGGAGGATAATGGTTTAATAGAGACACAGCAAAGAGTACGGCCTGTTGTGCGATATACGCTTTATAGGGATACACATATAAGCACACTTGAGCCGGATAAAATAGATACAACAATTACAAGGGATGTGCTTAAAGCCGGCGCAATATTGTGTTATCCATTGATTCAAAATGGAATTTCTCTTTGCTGTAAAGAGGACCTGAAAATACCCCATAGAATTATGGATAATATGTCAATCGAGAATGCAGATGAGTTTTGGAAATTATCAAAACTCTTTTGGAGATTTTTTGTCGCAAGAAATGAAAATGATTTGAGTTTCCGGGTAGCCCGCAACATGGGACTTTCTGACATAAGGCCGCTGCGGGATGGGATTGAAAGCAGAACTAGGTATTATCAGCAGCTGCAGGAGTTTATGGGAGTTATAGAAAACGGGGGTATTCCTGAAAGCGTTCCTTTTGATGATATGTCTATGTTATATGGACTCACATGCGGGACACAGCCTTCATTTAATGCTCCTTCTGATTCCACAGTAATACTTGGAAGGAAACATTTAGAAAAACTTTTGTCAGATGCCGAGGTCAGATATGCCGCAGTGTATATGGACCTTCTGGGACTGATTGCAGCGGGACGATACAAAGTGGGAGATAAACTCCCTTCTCACAAAGAACTTCAGGAAATATATCATGTCAGCGTGGATACAACTCGAAAAGCAATACAACTGATGCAGGAATGGGGCGTAGTAAAAACGGTAAGAGGAAATGGAATTTTCGTAGTAATGGATTTGGCCGAACTACAGAAAATTCAAATACCCTCATATCTAATTGCAAATCAGGTCAGGCGCTATCTTGACAGTTTAGAATTATTGGCTTTAACCATTGAAGGGACAGCAGCTTGTGCCGCTTCGCACATTACACGGGAAAAAATTCAAGAGGCAAAAACTAAAATACAGCGGCTTTGGAATGAAGAGTACATATATGGGCGTACCCCTGCTGTGCTTTTGGATCTTATAATCGAGCATACAGAGATTGATGCGCTTAATGCGGTATATACGCTCCTGCAGAGAAATCTTAGGATTGGACGCAGTATTCCTGGCTTGCTAAATACAGACAAGACCATTATGAACTGTAAAATTCACGAACAATGTGTAGAGGCGATAGACCTTCTGTATATGGGAAAGCATGAGGCATTTTCTAAAAAGTCGGCTGAAGCATTTCAGAGTATATATCATTTGGTAATTATGGAATGTAAAAAACTTGGCTGCTATGAGGCCGCAATGGGAGCCTATGACGGGAGCGCTTTGTGGAAATAAAACTTAACTGTATAATCAACATGAAAAACAGCCAGGAGATTAGCTCTCTTGGCTGTTGGTGTTTTTAAATATAAAAAGTTCCATATGAATGTAATTTATTAATAAGGCGAGCTGCTGGAAAGATACTCAAGTTGATTTGCCGCCGCTTGTAATCAAACAAATGTCCAGAAGCGAAGGGGATGACTCGCTCTAGTTGTACTTCTCCAGCATCCGCTGTAGCATACCAGCAAGTTCGGCGCGGGTCGCTCCGGCTTTGGGGTTGAGCTTGCCTCCGTTCCCATGGATGATACCAGAGCCGCATGCCCACTGTACGGCCTCACGTGCCCAGGCAGAAATGTCTCCTGAGTCGGTATAGGACATTAGATCATCCCTCTGTGATACATCCCATTCTTTATATTGGGCGTATCTGTAGAGGATTGTCGCAAGCTGCTCGCGAGTGACGGAATCGGCGGGGCCGAAGATGGGAACCTTGTAGCCGTCGTATCCGTCCACCAGTCCGGCTCCCGCTGCCCAGATCACGCCGTCCGTGTACCATTGGCCGGCGCGCACATCGGCAAAGGGATTTAGCTCCGTCACATCCGGGGAGCCTTCCAGACGGTAGAGAATTGTCGGGGGCTGAGCCCGCGTTACAGCCTGATTGGGGGCAAAGGAGGTCGTTGTTGTGCCATTCATCAGACCCTGTTGATAGACATACATCACAGCCGGATAAAACCAGTCCGTTTTCTTAACGTCCGTAAAGGGATTTTCAACGATGGGAGCGGATAGAGACTCCAAGGTGTAAACGTCGTTCAGCACCGTAAAAGTGGAAAGTACGTCTACCTTAACCTCAACATAGCCGCCCGATACCTTGACGTTGGTAAGGATGGGCTTGCCATTGATACATTGTGCCACGGTTAGGGTTTGCCCGTCCCGTCCCTCCACAGGTAGGTAAACGGTCACGTTCCCAAGAAAAGTACGGGAGAGGGAAACGTCATAAACCGAGAGCACCAGCCCGTCCTTTTGCGCCTTGCGTAAAAGATCACAGTCAGTGTCCGCATCTGTGTGGAGCCCGCCCGCTATCACGGTGAGAGCAGCGGACTCGTGGATAGATTTACCCTCCACCTTTACGCCGGTATTGATGTCAACCAGCGTTCGGCTATCATAACTGGAACTTGACAAGCTTCTGCTTGGACTAGAGCCGCCCCCAGATGAATTGCCGTCTCCGGTGTTAGTGAGCTTTTTAGTCGCAGGGAAAACCGCCGTGACGGTACCGCTGCCCGCGGCATTGGTAACGCCGTCCGGTTTTGTCCCGGCCACAGTAAAGAAGTCCTTCTCCACGCCGGTAAAGGTATAGCCAGTCTTAGGCGTCAGGGTGATAGTGGCAGTATATTCCGTATCATCGGCAAATTTGCCGTCTATAATCGCCGGACTCCACGTAACTGTGCCGGTGTACTGATCCGTTTCGGTGACAGCCGTCACGGGAACCGCGCCACGGGTTGGGGCAGTCACACCCTCAATCGCTGCGATTGTGATCGGGAGCGCCGCCCGCGGTATGGTGATGGTATAGGTTCGTTTATCCGTATCATCATTTTTTACATGGACTTCAATTACATTATCCTTGTCGGGCTCCAGAGCAATCGTATCCGACGCGGCGCCGCTGCCAACGCTTTTCCCATTTACAAAGATGGATTCCGTGTTGTGAGCGGTGGGGGTGACAGTTACGGTTTCCAAATCCTCGGCGCCTTTAAGGGTATAAGCCTCCGTCCCTGGAAAGAAAGTAGGTGAAAGAGGAGCGCCGCTGACGGTCAGTTTATCCAGGGCCGCTCCGTATACTACCCGGTTCTCCGGCCATTTGTTATCTGCTGTGTATCCACTGGCTCCATAGGGCACAAAAATGATAATATTGCAGCGTTCAAAAGCAAAGTTACCTAACGTCGGCGCCGTGGAGATTGGGATGTCCAGCGAGGTCAGGCTGATACAGCCGTTAAACGCAGCATAATCGATAGAGGTCACACCGCTGGGGAGCTTAGTCAGCGCAAGTTTGGAGCAGCCGTTAAACGTATAGTTTTTTATAGAGGTAACCCCGTCTGGGAGCTCAGTCAGCGCGAGTTTGGAGCAGCCGGAAAACGCAGAGTACCCGATAGAGGTAACCCCGTCTGGGAGCTCAGTCAGCGCGAGTTTGGAGCAGCCTTGAAACGCAGAGTCTCCGATAGAGGTCACGCCGCTGGGGAGCTGGGTCAGCTCAATGTTTTTACAGCCGAAAAACGCATAGCCTTCGATAGAGGTCACACCGCTGGGGAGTTCAGTCAGCGCAAGATTGGTGCAGTTCCGAAACGCAGCGTACCCAATATCAGTTACATCGCTGGGGAGCTCCTTAAGCGCAAGATTGGTACAGTCTTGAAATGCAGAAGTCCCAATAGACTTCACACCATCGGGGAGCTCAGTCAGCTCAATGTTTTTACAGCCGTAAAACACCTTATTCTCAATAGAAGTCAAACCACTGGGGAGTTCGGTCAGCACAATGCTGGAGCAGCCGTAAAATGCAGCGTCACCGATAGAGGTAACCCCGTCGGGGAGCTCGGTCAGCGCAATGTTGGTGCAGTTCTTAAACGCACCGCTACCAATAGATTTCACCCCATCGGGGAGTTTAGTCAGCGTGATGTTGGTGCAGCCTAAAAACGTAGAGCTTTCGATGGATTCCAAACCGCTGGGAAGTTCAGCCAGCGCAATGTTGGCGCATTTCCAGAACGCAGATGTTCCAATAGATTTCAAACCGCTGGGAAGCTCGGTCAGCGCTAGTTTAGCGCAGTCTAAAAACGCAGAGTTTCCGATAGATTTCAAACCGCTGGGAAGTTTAGTCAGCTCAATGTTTTCGCAGTCGTAAAATGCAGATTTTCCGATAGAGGTCAAATCATCGGGGAGCGTGACTTCATTAAGGTTTTTGCAGCCGGAAAATGCAGAGTCTCCGATAGAGGTCACGCCGCTCTCCAACACAGCGTTGGTCACGGCTGTTTTATCTATGTGATTTCTCCATGCCGTTGTACCGTCGTTGCTGGAAACCGTCAGCGTACCGTCATCCGGATTAAAGGAATAGCCGCTGCCGGCGATGGGCTCGGCATAAGGCGTAGGGACGGTAAACGGCATAATCGCTTCATTTGTCTCCGGGTTCTTGACATTTTGTTCAAAAGTGTCCGGCACGGAACGGCTGTTTTGTTGGGAACACAATTCGCAGGTATGCGTGCAGGCGCTTCCCGGCACAGCCTCCGCATATCCGCAGGTATCGTCATGCTCCCCGCGCTCATGGGGGCAGTCCAGCGCATAACACTCCTGAGTGTGTTCATGGCTGGCGAGTGCGTCGCTGTCCGTGGTGGTATTTATCTCCTCAACGTCATAGCTGCAGATCAGCTTGTCCGTGTAACAGTCTGCCGTATGCTGGCATGGCTGGCCTGGTTTTTCCTCCCTGTACCCGCAATCGGCTGTATGCACAGGGTGGTTTTCACAGGGCGGTCCATCCTTGGCGGCAAAAACCGCCGTTGGTATGGTGGTCATCAGCACCGACGCGCATAGCGCCAAGGCCAGTATTTGTTTCAATTTCATTTCTTAAATCCTCCTGTCACTTTTTCTTTTTTACGAGAGACCTTCTCCGTAGGCGTTCCAGGTTGCATACAACCTGGAACGAGCGTGATATAATAATTATGTATATCAAAACGCCTGTATATCAGAGACTTTTCCCGCTGAAAACCACTGTTCCAGGTTGTATAGTATCTGGAACGGGGATTTCAAAGACCCAGCCGCTCCTGCCGGCATTTACGAAAAAAAGAGGTAGGAGCCATGCCAGCCGCCCGCGCCCCCTGACGCACCGAAAGCCGCCCGGCCTCATAATCCAGTCGAGCTGCCTCGAAATCTGGAGTAGGCGGTGTCCGACTCGGCCCGAAGGTCACGCCACGTGCCTTTGCTGCCGCTATACCCTCCGCTTGCCGCTGGCGGGTGTTCTCCCGCTCCGTCTGCGCCACATAGGAGAGAATTTGCAAAACAAGGTCAGCAATAAACGTCCCGGTCAGGTCACGACCCTGTGAGCGGGTGTCCAATAGGGGCATATCCAGAATGAGAATGTCGGCGGCCTTTTCTTTCGTAATACGCCGCCATTCCTCCAAAATTTCCTCATAGTCCCGGCCCAGACGATCAATACTTTTGACAATCAGCAGATCGCCGGGGCGGAGCCGCTTCACCAGCCCACGCCATTTGGGACGGTTGAAGTCTTTGCCGCTTTCTTTCTCAACATATAAGTTACTCGGAGGGATGCTTTGCCCCTCCAGCGCGGCAAGCTGCCTCGCCTCGTTCTGTTCGCGGGTGGAAACCCGCACATAACCAAATCTCTGCATGGAAAAACCTCCGTTTTTGTGATTTACGGCTATTGTCTACCGCTATCACAATTTTAACGCCTCTTTGTCCGTTATTTCCCAGACGATACAAGGCATATGCCACTCTCTATATTTTTAAGGAAAAGCTCAAGATCCGTTATTGTTATATTATTAAGCATATGTTAAAATTAATGTATATTTTTGTAAAACGGAGTTGTTGTCTGATGAATGAAGTGCTGCGTCAGGAAAAAAAGTTTTTAATAAGCCTTGATCAATTTTATAAATATAGTTTTAATCTTGGACAAATAATGACTGAGGATTTGCACAATAACGGTGAGGGATATTGTGTTCGCTCTCTATACTTCGATTCAATTGATGATATGGATTTTCAGGATAAAGAGGACGGAGTTGAGCTTCGAAGAAAAATTCGGCTTAGAAATTACGGACCTGACAGCACATTCGCAATTCTTGAAATGAAACAAAAGCAGGGAATGCTTCAAAAAAAGCGTTCTCTTAAAATGCAAAGGGATGACGCATTTGAACTGATAAACGGAGACTACTCAGTACTTTTGAAATATGACGAGGCTTTTGCCAAGGAGTGCTATGGTTTTATGCAAAGCAGGTGCTATCTTCCTAAAACTGTGATAGAATATAGAAGAAAGGCGTTTATTGCTAAAGAAAATAATATTCGCATAACATTTGACCACCATATAAAGGGTACTGAAAGCTGTTTTAATATATTTGCTGATGACCTGCTTTTAAATCCTATTCTTAACCCATATTTGGCTGTGCTTGAGGTTAAGTTTAATGGCTTTCTGCTAAGCTATATAAAAGATATGCTTATGGAATGTGATAAAACTGAGTTGGCAGTAAGTAAATACTGCCTTGGCAGAGCGGTTAGTAAACATTATGTTTTTTGAAGGCGAAGGAATGTGAATTATGAGAAAATATCTTCAGTCAATTTTACTGGAAAGCGGTACACTTAGTACAGAGGAAATATTTCTGCACATTATTTCTGCTGCTTTAATTAGCATAGCGATATATGTTTCTTACTGGTATACACATACAGGCACTGCTTACAGTAAGAAATTTAATGTTTCTCTGGTCACGCTTACAATACTTACAGGAACGGTAATGACTGTTATTGGAAATAACATTGCTCTTTCACTTGGTATGGTGGGTGCTCTTTCTATCGTGCGTTTTCGTACAGCAATTAAGGATTCACGAGATACAACTTATATATTTTGGGCAATTATTGTCGGTATTTGCTGTGGCGTAGGTGATTATCTGGTGGCGGGCGTCGGAACAGTGGTTGTCTTTATTGTTTTGCTTATACTTGGGAGAGTACGAAACGAAAATCGTATTTTATTAATCGTGAGAGGCGAAATGAGTAAAGCCTTAGAAATAGAAGGGCTTATATTTAACTATTTTAAAGGCAAGGCTTTGCTTAAAGTTAAAAACACAACAACTGAAATAGTTGAACTGATTTTTGAAATGCCAAGAAGCGCGTATCAGATTACATATAAAAATGATAAGGATATTACTGAAAGACTTTATGAGCTTGGAGGAATAGAATATGTAAATATAGTCACTCAAAGCGACGAGATAAGCGGGTGAGAGTGATGAGAAGGAGTAAAACAATCTATCTTTTTACATTAGCAGGTGTGATACTATTATCATGCCTTTTTTTGCAGATTGACAAAAGCAAAGATATTGTTCGGTATCATCAGCATCTGGAACAGCCAAGTGAAGAAGAATTGGGGGAATGCCCTGTATGCGGAGGTAAAGCCGATTTATGCACTCACCTGCCAATTATTACTGTAAATACTGGAGGAAAAAAGATACCGGGTGGCCCAATAATGGCATGGGATTATTCTATTATTGGCTATGAGACATCGAATAATGGAGAAGAACAAATAGTAGTTGATGTATCAGCAATAAACAGTGAAGGAGAATATAACCATCTTAACGATAAACCTTCTGTTTCTGCTAAGGCATTATTTAGAATCAGGGGCAACAGTTCAAGAAGATTTGATAAAAAAAGCTATAGGATACAGTTTATTGATAACGATAATCCAGAAAAAAAGCGGGATGTGTCTATTTTAGGAATGCCTGCTGATATGGAATGGGCATTACATGGTCCATTTTTAGATAAAACCTTAATACGTAATTATATGTGGATGAATTTATCCGCTGAGGTTATGGGATATGCCCCAAATGTTCGTTTTTGTGAGCTTGTGCTGGATGGAGAATACCAAGGTGTATATGTTTTAATGGAAACCATACGGGAAGGTGAAAATAGAATAAACCTTACGGACTACGAAAAAGATTCACCTGTATGCAGCTATATGATTCGCTTTGAGCCAAAATCTAATCCTGATAAGGTTATAGACAGCTTCACCTATTATACAAAAAGGCTCGAGCAGGGGTCAAAGGTTGAAGTGATTTATCCTGGTTCTGATGAACAGACTGCTGAGGTTAAACAATACATAAAATCTGACTTAAATGAAATTGAACAGAAACTCTTTTCACAGGAATTCAAAGATGATCCTGACAGCTGCTGGGATTACTTAGATATAGATTCTTTTGTAAATTACTATATTTTGCAGGAGTTTTTAGCAGTAAACGATGTATTTTCAGCTTCAACATACATGTATAAAGATGTCAGAGGAAAGCTCCATATAGGACCCGTTTGGGATTATAATAATGTGTTGGATAATTTTTTGAGGGAAATGCCGCAGTATGAATTTTTGCTTTCACAGCGTGGCTGGTACAGCCAGCTAATGAGAAGTGAAAAGTTTGTAAAGCGTCTGATTTCGCGGTACAAGGAGCTTAGGAAAGGCTATCTGTCAGAAGAATATCTTGAAAACTATATCATAGAAACTGAAAAATGGCTTGGAAGTGCTATTGAAAGAAATTTTGAAGTGTGGGGATATTCATTTGATGTAAATCAAATCGAGCCATATGAAATGAAAAGGCCTTTTGGAAGTAAAAGAGAAGAACAAACTGTTGAGGAATTAAATCCTTCAAGCTATGAGGAAGCCACACAGTGGATGCTGGAATATATGGAAGGACGAGGACGGTGGATGGACAAAAATATAGATTCACTACTACAGTACTGTCATCCGTCTAAAAACTCAGCTTCGGCTTTGGATTGAGAGGTATGGCCATGAAGAGGTTTATTATTGCAGTATTAATTATTGCGGCTATAGTATTTGGCTTGAATTATGCTTTCTACCATTATGGATTTTATATTAATATAAGTCCTGAAGCTCAGATTTCAGTGCCCTTTAGAACTTATAATAAGGAATTTCAAAAGCTGAATGAAAGTGGGAAATATGAGAAATTAATATTTAAAGGTGTAGATGTTACCGCAAGCATGCCAGGACATTACGGCTCTGAATATTATGCCGATGAGGAAGACTATTTGAGATGGTTTGAGCTTATCGGCGAGATGGGAGCCAACTCGGTTCGTGCGCTTACAGTGATGGACGACGACTTTTATAATGCGTTATATACATATAATACTGAACATGAAATGCCGCTTTTTCTGCTGCAAGGGATTTCAGTATCAGATACGGCAAATTATGGATATGGAGACGCTTATGAGGATGATTTCTATGGAAGTCTTATTAATGATGGGCTTAATGCCGTTGATATAATACATGGAAAGAAATCTATATCCGCTGCTAAGTCTGGAGGAACAGGAATATACAGACATGATATATCTGAATGGGTTGCCGGTTATATGCTTGGCAGCGAATGGGGACCGGATGTTGTATCATACACGAACCACAACGACTTATATACAGGAAGCTTCAGCGGAACGTACTTTTATACAGACAGAGATGCCAATGCATTTGAGGCTATGCTCGCACAGGTTATGGACCACATAATCGCTTATGAAACCGATAAATATCATGTACAAAGACCAATTGGCTTTGTAGCCGACCCCTCTACAGATTTTTTAGTTTATGAAGAGTCCTATGCCCGACAGCTTTTAAAGTACTGTTATATGAATTCTGAAAATATAAAGAAAACTGACAAACTATTATCCGGACAATTTGCGCCATATAGGCTTTATGATTTCTGCGACGATTTTTCAGCCTATCTTGATATTCACCAGAATGATGATATCAAAGATATACTTGAGGGCATTGATAATTCATCTGCATATGGAGGATACTTGCAATTTTTGTCTGCTTACCATACAATGCCGGTTATTGCGGCAGGATACGGCTTTTCGTCAAGCCGTGGTATAACAAGGCAGTATCAGCTACCCCTTACTGAGGAAGAACAGGGTGAAAGCCTTATGGATATTTATAAGGACGCTTTAAATGCTCAATGGTCTGGCGTATTTATATCAACATGGCAGGATACATGGGAGCGAAGAAGCTGGAACACAGGCTTTGCCTCTATACATGCCAGGAATTATCTTTGGCATGATATACAGACAGAAAGTCAGTGCTATGGACTTTTGGCTTTTGACCCAGGAGAAAATGAGCGAGTATGCATCATTGACGGTAATGCTGAAGAATGGTCGGATAATGATATAGTTCTTGATAAAGACGGAATGAAAATTTACTGCCGGTATGATCAGGAGGCTTTGTTTATTCTGGTTGAAGGAGAAAATGTTGCTTCAAATAATACTCTGTATATCCCGATTGATACTACTCAGGAATCCGGAAGTAAGGTATGTCACAATCCTTATTTGACCTTTGACAGAGAGGCAGACTTTATATTGTGCCTGGACGGAACTGATAACAGCAGATTAATGGTTCAGGAACGTTACGATGCAACAAGAGAAAATTTTAATTCGGAAATAACGGGTGTTGATCCGTTCATACGCTATCCTTCTGTTGACACCGAGAATTTTGTGACAGAATATATGGCATTGGATAATGAAAACCTTGTTGCTAATTTTTATGGACTCACGCCAGAGGAAAGAAAGGAATTAAAATCATATAACAAATGGGAAACAGGAAAGCTTGTTCACGCGAATGGTGATTCTGAAAGCCCTTATTATAACTCCCTTGCAGATTTTTGTTATGGAGAAAACTGTGCTGAAATTCGTATTCCATGGCTGCTTATTAATGTTGGAGACCCGACTTCTATGTCGATTCACAGCGACTATTATGTTAACTATGGTGTTGATTTTCATACAATATCAAAAATATGGCTTGGAATAACAGACAGCTATGAAAAAGCGTATATGCAGCCATTTAAAATAAAAGGGCTTGGGACAAAACCAAAATACCATGAAAGACTTAAAAAGTCTTACTATGTTGTACAAGATGAATGGGCAGGGTGATGTTTATTGAGGTTATCGGTAAATGATTTAATTTATTTTTATATATTCATTTGTATTTCACTGCTTGTTTTTAATGTGTTTTACATACTGCATTCAGGAAGAGTGAGAAGAGAACACAATAAAAAAATAGACTATTGGGAAGCGGAAATATTGTCAGCTTATGAATACATAAAAAACAGTGGCTTTATCAATGAAGATCATGCTAGAAAGATGCTCTTAAAACTTAATAAGGTTGAACAGCTTACAGCATATAATCAGGCCGTAGTCAATTTGAAATCTTCATACAGTATGACGGATTTTCAAGTTTATTTTGACCTATGCCATGATGTTTTTCAGGAGCTTGCTCTTCATTATACAAAAAGAGAGCCTATGGAAAGGGCTTTTATGGCGTACTTAATATCGGACTATCATCCTGACAGAAATAGAGAACATGATGTTTTAAACGAGATACTTCTTGGCTATATGGAAAACTCAACAGTTTATTGCAGGCAGAATGTGCTGAGAGCTCTGTATTCTATGGGAAGTGAGTCTGCTGTGGAAACAGCCTTTTCAATACTGAATGAAAACGGATGGTATCATAACCCTAAGCTTATATCAGACGGTCTTGCCATATTCCCTGGAAATAAAGAAGAGCTGGCCTTGAGGCTATGGGACCACTCTGATAAGTGGCGTGAGGAACTGAGAGTAGCGATAGTTCAGTTTGCATCACAAATATCGGATGTATTTACTGATAAATTCCTAATTGTTTTAAAAGATGGAAAGATGCCGTTGGAAATACGTTTTGCAGTTATACGCTATTTTCAAAAGTTCCCCTGTGACGAAGTACGTCCGATTTTAATTGGACTTATTTATAACGTTGATGAAGACAATGGATTATCTATTGCGGCCGCTGCCGCCTTGGCTAAATATCCGGGAACCGACACAAAGACAGCACTCAAAGCCGCTATACACAGCCCCAATTGGTATGTAAGGAAAAATGCCGCTGCCTCTTTATCGGCGCTTGGCATTGATGAGTATGATATTAATGAGCTCAGAAAAAGCGGAGACCGTTACGCTACTGAAATGCTCGAATATATGACAGATGTTAAAAAGAAGGAGATGATGGGCGCATGACAAAGGCGGTAAGCTTGTTTTTAGACGGCGTTGGAATTTTCTTTTTAACCTATCTGGTAATATATGCATCATATCTTTTCCTGTCGGTGGCAATGGGGGCATGGAATCTTTATAAACGTGATAAAATGCTGCTGATAAAAAATGAGTTGAAGCACGATTTCTATTTTCCGGTATCAATACTGGTTCCAGCCTATAATGAAGAGGTGACAATACTTGACAGTATAAAGTCGCTGTTTAATTTGGACTACCGTTTATATGAAATCATAGTAATAGACGATGGCTCTACTGACAAAACAGCTGAAACAGTTATCAGTTTTTTTGATATGCATAAGGTTTCAAAGCCAATTAGGCTTGTGCTTAAGTGCCAGGAGATAGAGGCCGTTTATGAAACTGAACTGGATAATATAAGGCTGACCCTTATTTGTAAGAAAAATGGAGGTAAGGGTGATGCTCTGAATGTGGGAATTAATGCTTCCCAGTATCCATATTTTTTGTGTATTGATGCAGACTCGATGCTGCAAAGAGATTCTCTTGAACGGATAGTTCAGCCTGTTATGGAGGATGATGGTGTTATCGCGGTTGGAGGACTTATACGTATAGCCCAGTGTATTTCTTTAGAGAATGGAAATGCAGTAGGCTACCATCTTCCGTGGAACCCGCTGTTAAGTATGCAGGTTATGGAATACGACAGGTCATTTCTCGCCTCAAGAATACTGCTTGACGCGTTTAATGGAAATTTAATTATATCAGGGGCTTTCGGTCTGTTTAAAAAGGACATCGCAGTTGCTGTCGGGGGTTACGATACATATACTCTTGGAGAAGATATGGAGCTTGTAATGAAGCTTCATACGTTCAGCAGAAATAACGAAATGAAATATTCAATTCGGTACGAACCCAATGCCGTATGTTGGAGCCAGGCTCCAAGCTCTATGGGAGACCTGGCAAAACAGCGACGACGCTGGCATCTTGGGCTTTTTCAAAGCATGATGAAGTATAGAAGCATGTTTCTTAACCCAAGGTTTGGCCTTGTAGGATTTTTTTCTTATATATATTATCTGATATATGAACTGTTTACTCCTGTTATAGAAATATTCGGTATTATCACAATAATAATTGCCGGGATATTCGGGCTTTTAAATATACCGTTTATGATACAGTTTTATGTGCTTTATGTTGTCTATGGAGCAGTTTTGACTATCACTGCTTTTTTCCAGCGGATATACACCCAGAATCTTAAAATCAGCGGCAGCGATATATTAAGAGCTGTTGTAATTTGTTTTTTAGAAAGTATGTTTTTCAGATTTGTTCTGGCGTTCATAAGGTCAACCGCTCTATTAAGATACAGCCAGTATAAAAACAATTGGGATAAAATTAAGAGGGAACGGCACAGCGAAATCAAGTTATAGATAAGATAAGGATTATTGACTTGTACCGTTAAAAATTCTATAATTAATAAAAGAAGCGGTGCGTCTTGACGTGCCGCTAATTTTAACAGTACGTTTATGAAGGGTGTTTACTATGGATTTATTTGAATATAATATGTCCCAGCAGTTCAATAATAAGGCTCCGCTTGCCGCTCGTATGAGGCCGGAAACCCTTGAGGACTATGTTGGACAGGAGCATATAATTAGCAAGGGCAAAATGCTGTATAATGTTATAAAGGCTGATAAGCTGGGCTCAATTATATTATATGGTCCGCCAGGAACAGGAAAAACTACATTGGCAAGAGTAATTGCAAATACTACAAAACGTAAGTTTGAGCAGCTTAACGCTACTACCTCGGGAATTAAGGATATTAAGGAAATGGTCCAGAAGGCCAAGGAAAACGCCGGAATGTACAACATCGGCACAATACTTTTTATTGATGAAATTCACCGCTTTAATAAAGCACAGCAGGACGCTCTGCTTCCACACGTTGAAAACGGTACGGTTACGTTGATTGGAGCTACAACTGAAAATCCGTATTTTGAAGTTAACAGGGCTCTTGTTTCAAGGTCTTATGTTTTTGAGCTGAGGCCCTTGTCAAAAGAAAATATAATGTCATTGATTGGCAGAGCTGTGAAAGACAAAGATAAAGGCTTTGGTAATATGAATATTGAAATAGACGAACAGGCAGTTGATTTTATTGCCGAGGTATCTAACGGAGACGCCAGAAGAGCTCTCAACGCTGTGGAGCTTGCGGTATTGGCAGCTGAACCTGATGAAAATGGCACAATTAGAATTGATGTTAAAATAGCTGAGGAGTGCATCCAGAAAAGAGCTCTGAATTATGATAAGGACGGGGACAACCACTACGATACTATATCAGCCTTTATTAAGAGTATGAGAGGCTCTGACCCGGATGCGGCGCTATATTATCTGGCAAAAATGATTTATGCCGGTGAAGACCCCAAATTTATTGCAAGACGTATTATTATATGCGCATCTGAGGATGTATCCAATGCTGACCCTCACGCATTGCAGGTTGCTGTTGCCGCCGCTGAGGCTGTCAATATGATAGGTATGCCGGAAGGACGCATTATCCTGGCACAGGCTGTGACATACATTGCGTGCGCGCCGAAAAGCAATTCAGCATTAATGGGTATAGAAAACGCTCTTTCTGACGTCAAAAATACTACTGTTTCAGGCGTTCCGGCTCATTTAAGGGATTCTCATTACAGCGGTGCGGCTCAAATGGAGCATGGTGTAGGGTATAAATATGCGCACGATTATCCCGGGCACTATGTCAGACAGCAGTACTTGCCTGATGAGTTGGTAGGCAGAGTTTATTATGAACCAAGCCAAAACGGGGTGGAGAAGAAAATCAGCGAGTCATTGAAAAGACTTAGAGGCAACTAAATAAATCAAGGATTTTAAATTGATGTTGACTTTGATACACCGGTTTGGTATAATTTCTCTGAAATTAATGAATATGAAATTCATTGTATAGTTTATGTTTATTCTACTTGAAATTAGCCATGAAGGCAATTCTGTTATGTATAACAGGTTTGTTTTCATGGTTTTTTTGTTTTTGGGGAGGAATTTTATGGAAGATGACAGGCTAAATAATTTAAAGGAGTTTTGGGACAGTATGGCAGGACAGTTTACAGATTTTGATATACCTACGCCATATAACAATGAGTTTATGAAGCTCCTGTATCTTAAGGGAATTTTAGAAGCTAAAGGATATGCGCTTGATATTGGCTGCGGAACAGGAAAATATTCACTTGCTCTTTCGCCTTATTTTGAAAAGGTAATAGGCACCGACATTTCAGATAACATGATAAACGCCGCAAAACGGAGATCGCTGAATGAAGAGATAAAAAATACGGACTATAAATGCCTGTCATGGCAGGAGCTAAATGCTGATAAGTTTGGATGGAAAAATAAATTTAACTTTGTATTTGCCCATATGACACCGGCGGTAAACAGCCTGGAAACAATTAAAAAAATGAGATACGTCTCAAAAAACTGGTGTGCTGTTACAAAATCAGTATGCAGAAAAAATAAAATAGCAGATGAAGTAAATAAAATATGCGGAAACATTATAAACGGCTATGGCGAAAATGAAATAAACGGATTGTTAAGTATGCTTTGGGCAGATGGTCTAAAGCCTGAGCTTTTTTATGAGAGCGAGGTTTGGGATAATGAACTTCCGTTGCAAAAAGCAATTGACTCCTACATAAAAAGGATGACGGTGAAAAAGGATCTCACAAATAAGGAAAAGGCTGACATAACAGACTATTTTAATTCTATTGCATTAAACGGAATGGTCAAAGAAATATCAGATGTGACTATATGTACAGTTTACTGGAAAGAAGATAAGGGGGATATATGATGAATAAAGAATTATGGGAAAAGTGTGTTGATTTCCACGGACATGAATGTCCAGGGCTTGCCATTGGATTTAGAGCAGCACTGCAGGCTGCCGAATTTATGGGAATTAATGAAAGCGACGATGAAGAGCTTGTTTGTGTGACTGAAAATGACGCATGCGGGGTTGACGCCATACAAGGACTATTAAGCTGCACTATTGGAAAGGGAAACCTTTTATATAGAGGTACAGGCAAAATGGCATTTAGCTTTTTTGAAAGAAAAAGCGGCAGAAAAATACGCTATTGCCTAAAGCCCTTTGAAAAGGAAATGGAGAGAAGAGAAAGACAGGAATATATTCTTACAGCACCATTCGAGGAGATATTTTTTATAAGCACACCGTCCTTTGAGCTTCCCGAGCAGGCAAGAATATTTATAAATATAAAATGCGAGATTTGCGGAGAAAATGCTCCTGAGCATAAAATACGGTTAATGGACGGGAAAAAGGTTTGTCTTGACTGCTTTAAGGATTATAAAAGAGGATGGTAATAAATGGGGGTATTGAAATGAAAAAAATTATAGGAATATTAGCGCTTACTGCTGTTCTTGCCTTAACTGCCTGTACAGGCAGCAAAAACAATACAAAGGATGTTGATGAAACCAGTGAGAATATAGCTGTAACGGACCTGCTTGGACGCGAGGTAGAGGTTCCTGCTGAGGTTAGTAGTATTATAGCGCTGGGGGCAGGTGGATTAAGGATGATAAGCTATGCCGGCGCGCAGGATATGGTTGTAGGAGTTGAGCAGGCAGAGCATGAACAGACATTGGCTAAATGCTACAACTACATAAATTATGATACGTTTAAGGATCTGCCGATTGTGGGAACAGGAGGCTCTGGAAGCTATGAGGCATATGAAGAAGAAATTATAGGACTTGCTCCTGATGTGATTTTTGCATCATATACAGAAGACCTTGCGGATGACCTGCAGAATAAAACAGGAATACCCGTTGTTGTAATTACATACGACGGAGGTATGTTTGATGAAAAACTCTATCAGTCTATGGAGCTTATAGGCAAGGTTCTTGGTCTTGATGAACGCTGCTCAGAAGTTGTGGATGCTCTTAAAGGATGGCAGAAGGACTTAGCTGAAAGAACATCAGATATTTCAGATGCCGACAAACCAAGAGTGTTTACAGGTGCCTGTTCGTTTAAAGGCGGCCACGGAATAGAAGGAACATATACAAACTTCCCTCCGTTCACTGCTATTGGAGCAATCAATGTTGCTGACGAATTAAGCAGCAAAGTAGGAGGCATAGTAGTTGACCTTGAGCAGATAGCTGTATGGAACCCAGACTATATATTCCTTGACCCCAACAATATGCATCTTGTAAACGATGATTATGCTGTAAATAAGGATTTTTATAACTCTCTTACTGCGGTTAAGGAAGGCAGGGTTTATACTCAGGTAGCCTATAACTGGTATACGACAAATGTTGAAACAGCCGTTGTAGATGCTTACTATGCCGGAAAAATAATATTTCCAGATGCCTTTGAGGATGTTGAAATTGAACCATTGGCAAAGAATGTATATACGACATTGCTTGGAGAAAATGCAGAAGGATATTATGATGCGCTCGTTGACGGAGGGCTTGGCTGGAGACAGCTTACTATAGGTGAGTAATTATGGATACAGTAAAAGAAACTATGGCGGATTCCGGATACTTAAAATATATCAGGCATAAAAAGTTAGTTATTCTTTCACTTTTTATACTGTGTATTTTAGTGGCACTGTTTGCGCTGTGCTCAGGCTCGTCAGGACTAAATCTTATAGATGTGGCAAACTGCTTCCTTGGGCGAGGAGATAAGATGTCAAATTCAATAGTATTTAATATACGTCTGCCAAGAATTGTTACTGCCATGGTGGTCGGTATACTTCTCGCAATGGCTGGAAGCGTTATGCAGAGCGTTTTAAGAAATCCCCTGGCCTCTTCGTCAACACTCGGTATATCGCAGGGAGCGTCTTTTGGGGCTACAGTGGGTATTATTTGTTTTGGAGCGGGACTTCAGGGCACATCTTCATCTGCAAGCGCAATAACAATATATAATCCGACAGTCGTTGTCATATGCGCATTCATAGGTGGAATAATATCGGCTGTTGTGATATTGGCTTTGTCAAAGTATAAATCGATGAAGCCAAGCTCTATGGTTCTTGTCGGAGTTGCATTAAGCTCGCTTTTTAATGGCGGGACAACATTGGTTCAGTATTTTGCGGAGGATGTCCAGGTGTCTGCCGTTGTATTTTGGACATTTGGAGATTTGGGGAGAACAAACTGGAAAGAAATAGGTATACTTGCTGTTATGGCGCTAATAATGTTTGTATTTTTCGTAAGCAACAGATGGAATTACAATGCAATGGAAAGCGGTTCTGATACAGCCAAAAGTCTTGGAGTGAATGTAGACAAAGTTATGATTATCAGTATGCTTGCCGCATCGCTCGCCTCATCTGTTGCGGTGGCTTTTGTTGGCATTATCAACTTTGTTGGACTTATAGCGCCGCATATGATACGTAAATTTATCGGCAGTGATTACAGGTATCTTCTCCCGGCCTCAGCGCTTACAGGAGCGCTTATACTGCTGATAAGCGATACCTTTGGAAGGCTGATAGTTTCACCTGTTATACTTCCTATCGGAGCGATTACGTCATTTCTTGGCGCCCCTGTATTTATATATCTTCTTTTCAAAGGAGTTGGTATAAAATGATTGAGATTAAAGATTTATCTTTTTCATACGGAGACAAAAAAATACTTGATAAAATATCCTTTGATTTGGAGCAGGGAGTATGTATGGCTGTACTGGGAAACAACGGAGCGGGCAAAAGCACTATGATTAAATGCCTTAATAAAATCCTTGAGCCCAAGGACGGAGCGGTATATTTGGATGGCAAAAACCTTCTTGAAATGGATATAGTTACGCTTGCTAAACAAATGGCATATGTAGCGCAGAAAAATGAGAGCACTGGCTGTACTGTATACGATGCGGTGCTTTTAGGCAGAAAGCCATATATAAGGTGGGACGCTACTGAAAATGACCACCGCATAGTGCGGCACGCAATTGAAAGTATGGAACTAAAGGGATTTGAAATGCGCTTTGTTGACGAGCTCAGCGGAGGAGAACTTCAAAAGGTTATGCTTGCCAGGGCGCTGGCGCAGGAACCAAAGCTTTTGCTGCTTGATGAACCTACAAGCAGTCTTGACCCAAGAAACCAGTACAGTGTAATGAGACAGATATGCAGGATAAGCAGAAAAGAAAATCTAGCCGTGATAGTCATAATTCACGACCTGAATTTGGCCATGAGGTACTGTGACCGCTTTTTGTTTTTAAAAGACGGAAAAATCTACGCGTACGGCGGAGACGAGATTATGACAAAGCAGTGTCTGGAATCTGTATATGATATGGCCTTTGATATAGTAGACTATAACGGAACTAAAATATCTGTGCCGTGCCCTGCGAATATAGAATGGAATTAAAGAAAATTAATGTTGACATCAAACTTTGGTGTGATATAATAACAGTGTTTAAAGCGTTGATGAGACGAGTAAATTGTAATGCGTTTTTTCAGAGAGCGGTGCTTTTGCTGGGAACACTGCAAAACCTTACTTTTGAAGACTACCTCGGAGCGGCCCCAATACGGCCCGTTGATTACGTTACAATCGTTAATTAAGTGGTTTTTACAGCAATTAGGGTGGAACCGCGGGAGATAACTCTCGTCCCTTTATAAATTTAAGGGACGGGATTTTTTTATGCCTATCCCTAAAAATCTTTTGATTTGAAAGGAGAATGAATTATGATTAAGATTAGTTTAAAAGACGGCGTAGTTAAAGAATACAACGCTGGAATTACAGTAATGGAAATAGCCAAGGACATAAGTGAGGGACTTGCAAGAAACGCGTGCTGCGGACTTGTTAACGGCGAGGTTGAGGATTTAAGATTTCCGGTTAACGAGGACAGCACAGTTGAAATATGCACATTTGATACACCTGAAGGCAAAAAAGCCTTCCGTCATACGGCATCACATGTCATGGCACAGGCTATAAAAAGACTGTATCCCGATACAAAGCTTGCAATTGGACCGTCAATCGACGACGGATTTTACTATGATTTTGACAGGGAAAAAGCTTTTACACAGGAAGAGCTTGATGAAATAGAGAAGGAAATGAAAAAAATCGTTAAAGAAGATATTGCTCTTGAGCGTTTTGAGCTTCCAAGAGCAGAGGCGATTAAATTCATGGAAGAAAAGGGCGAGCCTTATAAAGTAGAGCTTATTCAGGACCTTCCTGAAGACTCTGTAATATCATTCTATAAGCAGGGAGACTTTACAGACCTCTGTGCAGGACCACACCTTATGAGTACTAAACCAATTAAAGCATTTAAGCTTATGAGCGTTGCGGGAGCATACTGGAGAGGAAACGAGAAAAACAAAATGCTTTCTCGTATTTACGGAACTGCTTATACAAAGGCTTCAGACCTTGAGGCATACTTAAATATGCTTGAGGAAGCAAAAAAACGTGACCACAGAAAGCTCGGAAAGGAGCTTAAGCTGTTTGCTCTTCTTGACGAGGGCCCTGGATTCCCGTTCTTCCTTCCTAACGGAATGATTATTAAAAATACTCTTATTGACTATTGGCGTGAAATTCATAAAAAAGCTGGGTATGTTGAGGTTTCAACTCCGATTATTCTTTCAAGACAGCTCTGGGAGAACAGCGGACATTGGGATCATTATAAAGACAATATGTATACTACTGTAATAGATGAACAGGATTTTGCTGTTAAACCTATGAACTGCCCAGGCGGTATGCTTATTTATAAACAGGAGATGCATTCCTACAGAGACCTTCCGTTAAGAGTAGGCGAACTCGGTCTGGTTCACAGACATGAGAAGTCAGGAGCTCTCCATGGCCTTATGCGTGTAAGATGCTTTACTCAGGACGATGCTCATATCTTCATGACAGAGGAACAGATTAAGGACGAGATTAAGGGTGTTGTAAACCTTATTGACAGCGTTTATAAGCTTTTTGGCTTCAAATATCATGTTGAGCTTTCAACACGTCCCGAGGACAGCATGGGTAGTGATGAAGCATGGGAAAAGGCTACTGACGGACTTAGAGGCGCGCTTGAGGAAATGGGCATAGATTATGTCGTAAATGAGGGTGACGGCGCCTTCTACGGACCTAAAATTGATTTCCATCTTGAAGATTCAATAGGCAGAACATGGCAGTGCGGTACTATTCAGCTTGATATGCAGATGCCTGAACGTTTTGAATTGGAATACATTGATAAGGATGGCTCAAAGAAACGTCCTGTAATGATACACCGTGTATGCTTCGGTTCAATTGAGAGATTTATAGGAATATTGATTGAGCATTTCGCTGGCATGTTCCCTACATGGCTTGCACCGGTTCAGGTTAAGGTTCTTCCTATCTCAGAAAAGTTTGTTGACTATGCCGAGAAGGTCAAGGGACAGCTTGAGGCCGCAAATATCAGAGTTGAGCTTGATAATAGAGACGAAAAAATTGGCTATAAAATACGTGAGGCAAGAAATGAAAGAGTTCCTTATATGCTTGTTGTTGGCGAGAAGGATATGGAGGCAGACAAGGTTTCTCTTCGTTCAAGAGCCAACGGTGAGGAAGGCCAGTTTGATTTAACAGACGTAATAGACAGAATATCAAAAGAAATCAAAGAGAGAGCATAACACAAATAAGCACCTTATTATAGGTGCTTATTTTATCTTGACATAAGGTTATTGTTTTTATTATATTGTAAATAACTTGTGATATCTTGGGAGGGGATACAATGAAAATAGCCATACTTGGATTAGGCGGAGTCGGGGCGACAGTAGCAGGGGCACTAAATGAAGAAAGCAAAAATCTTATATTAATAGCCAGAGGAGAAGCCAAAAAGGCCATAAAGGAGAGGGGACTTATTGTTGAGTCTGATGTTTTGGGAAACAGAACAGTTCATCCAAGCCTTGTTTCAGATGACTCCAATGAAATAGGAATTGTTGATGTTATTTTTATTTGCTGTAAGACTTACTCTCTTGAAAGCGTATGCAGGCAGTATAAGGATATAATAGGAACGGATACTCTTGTTATACCTCTGCAAAACGGTATTACTGCATCTAAAGAAATTGCGTCATATTTAGGTAATAAAGGATATGTAGCTGACGGATACATATACTGCTTCTCAAACATTGTTGAGCCCGGAATGATTAAAAACGCCGGACAGATGCTCAAAATGGGAATTGGATTTGAAAATGGAAGAAGAGATGAGAAGGCTGAAAAGATTGTTGATCTTTTAAATAAAGGCGGCCTTAAAACTATATATGGCGGGGAGGCTGTAAAAACAGAGCTATGGGAAAAATATACAATGATGTGCGGAAATAGCTGTGCACTCATTTATTTTGACTGTGCTGTGGGAGGAATCCAAGATGACCCCGCAAAATTGGAATTTTTAAAGGGAATTTATACTGACATAAAACGTTTAGCGAATGCTGCCGGTGTTAAAGTCGATGAAAATATAGTGGACAAATATCTTAAGGTGTTTATGACAAATCCGCCTCAGTCAATGACATCAATGTACAGAGATATAATTGATGGAAGAGAAAACAACGAGTTTGACGCAGTTGCTGGCAGCGGATACAGACTGGCGCTTGAGCTTGGAGTTGATGTGCCATATATTAAAAAGGTTTATGAAAAGATGAACAAAAACAGTTGACACATGCTGGGATAAATGATATACTATCTCAGGTAACAAAGAAGAAGTATCCACTTCTCACCTTACGGCAATTAGGCTGATAGGGTTAATACTTTTGATAAACCTATGGTTTTCTGCGTATTAAAGTGGATAGTTCTCTATCCACTCTTTTTATTGTATCGGAGGTGCTTAACCATTACTGAATTAATGATTAATGAACAAATCAGAGATAAGGAAGTAAGACTTATCAGCGAGACGGGCGAACAGCTTGGCATAGTATCAGGCAAAGAGGCGCAAAAGCTCGCGGACGAGAAAAAATTAGATCTCGTAAAAATTGCGCCAACTGCTAAACCACCTGTGTGCCGTATAATGGACTATGGCAAGTATAAGTTTGATCAGGCTAAAAAAGAAAAAGAGGCCCGTAAAAGACAAAAAACCATAGAGACTAAGGAATTACGTCTTTCGCCCAGCATTGATGACCATGATATTCAGGTTAAGGTTAAGAAAGCAATTGAATTCCTTAAAAATGGGGATAAAGTTAAAGTAAGTATTCGTTTCAGAGGGCGTGAGCTTGGACGTACAAGCGGCGGTGAGGCGATTCTTGAGAGCTTTGCAAATTCCGTAGCGGAATACGGAGTAGTTGATAAACCTGCGAAAATGGAGGCTAGGAGCCTTGTTATGTTCCTTGCTCCCAAATCATAATTACTTAAACGCGATTAAGGAGGAAATTTAAAATGCCTAAATTAAAAACGAAAAAAGCTGCAGCAAAACGCTACAGATTAACAGGAACAGGAAAAGTTAAAAGAAATAAATCAAATACACAGCATATCCTTGGCAAAAAGTCTACTAAGAGAAAAAGAAATCTTAGAAAAGCAACAACAGCCGATAAGACTGTAGTGAAGACAATCAAAAAGAAATTAATTCCGTACGCATAAGACCAAGGATAAGGAGGATTTGAATAATGGCTAGAGTTAAAGGCGCATTAAACGCAAGAAAAAAACATAAAAAAGTATTAAAATTAGCAAGAGGATACAGAGGAGCAAGATCAAAACAGTACAGAGTTGCTAAGCAGTCTGTTATGAAGGCAATGAGCTATGCATTTGCTGGAAGAAAACAGACAAAGAGAGAATACAGAGCTCTCTGGATTACAAGAATTAACGCTGTAGCAAGAAAGTATGATATTTCTTACAGCCAGCTTATGCATGGCTTAAAGCTTGCTGAGGTTAACATCAACAGAAAAATGCTTGCTGACCTTGCCGTTAGCGATGAAGCTGCATTTGCTAAGCTTGTTGACACAGCAAAGGCTAAGCTGTAATTTAAAATATTAAAGACCTGATTAAATCAGGTCTTTTTTTTATTTGACAATTTTAGATATGGCCTTAAAATGAGGAGTTCCCGCCGCATAGGTAAGTTCAAACAGTATGGCTTCAGCGCTTGTTATTAATGTCCCTTCACACATTGCTCTTTTTATGGTAGTGTCTTTGTCACTGACCTTTCTTGAGGCAATACAGTCTTCAACTAGAATTACATTATACCCCATAGCCTTCAAATCAATAACGCTTTGAAGTACACATACATGAGCCTCAACACCGCATACAATTATATTTTTTCTTCCCAGTGCTTTTACCGCTGAATTAATTTCTTCAGTAGAAAGTCCGCTGAAGGTAAGCTTTTCATACGGCTTATAGCTGTCTCCCATACATTCTGCAATTTCTGGCACAGTCGAACCTAAGCCCTTTGTATACTGTTCTGTAACAATCATAGGTATTTCAAGCTCCTTAAGGCCCTTAAGAAGTTTTTTGGAATTGTCCATCAGATTATCAAGACCGCTCATGGCTGGAAGCAGCTTCTCCTGATAGTCAACTACAAGAACTGCTGTATCATTTGCATTAATTCTCATAAAGCTCATCTCCTCTAAAATAATTGGTAGGACAATTATATCATAGCTGATTAAAATTTACAATATAATAAGGACAGACAAAAACTATTCTGTCTGTCCTTTATATTAGTAGTTTCCGTTTTTAACAAGGGATGCCTTGGCTTTAAGCGTGGATAGCCTGTTAAGTGCCTCATAAAGGGTGTCATCATTTTTAGCAAAATGAAATCTAATATAGTTATTTACATCCTCATGGAAGAAACTTGACCCAGGTACGGCACCGACACCAACTTCTCTGGCAAGCCATTCACAGAATTTTACGTCATTTTTTACTCCGAACTCTGAAGTGTCTACGAGAACATAGTAAGCTCCTTGGGGGTCATTATAGTTCAGACCAAGGTCTTTAAGACCATTAATAAATATATCTTTTTTGCCCTGATAAACGTTCAGGAAATCCCTATAATAATCGTCTCCAAGTTCAAGCGCTGTAACAACTGTCTCCATAAGTGGATGCGCGGCACCAACCGTGAGAAAATCATGGACTTTTTTAGCGACATCAATAATTTTTTCAGGGGCAAAAATATAGCCGAGACGCCACCCGGTTATTGAGTATGTTTTAGAAAGAGAGCTGCATGTAATTGTACGCTCAAACATGCCGGGAAGATTTGCAAAGTATATGTGCTTATTAGGTTCATATACAATATGCTCATAAACCTCGTCAGTAATTACAAAGGTGTCATACTTCTCAGCAAAATCAGCAATTATTTTAAGCTCGTCAAGTGTAAACACCTTACCGCATGGATTTGATGGATTACAGAGTATTATAGCCTTAGGATGCTGTTTAAAGGCCGCCTCAAGAACATCCGGATCAAATGTAAATTCCGGAGGGTTAAGAGGTATGTAAATTGGGTCAGCTCCTGTCAAAATAGCATCCGCTCCGTAATTTTCATAAAAAGGCGAAAATACAATAACCTTATCTCCAATGTTGCATACGGTCATCATTGCGCACATCATGGCTTCCGTACTGCCGCATGTAACAAGTATATTTGTATCAGGATTAAGCTTCGTACCGGTAAAATGTTCATGCTTTTTAGCAAGCGCTTCACGCATTCGCTGAGAACCCCATGTAATTGCATACTGATGATAATCTTCATAGGCTACCTCTGTCATTCGGTCCATAAGTACTTTAGGCGGGTCAAAATCAGGAAAGCCCTGTGATAAATTGATTGCGTTATTCTCAAGAGATATACGCGTCATCTTTCTTATAAGAGATTCTGTGAATGTGTCAGTTCTGTTGCTTAAGCTAGGCATATGGAAGTTCCTCCTTGTTGTTTCCTTAGATAAATTTTTATGCTCGTAAATTCCGAGCAACATGGTTGATATAATAACACATTTGTCAAGATAAGTAAAGAGTATTATTGATAAAATAGATAGCTGGCTATAATTTTTTTCTATAACAGTAATATGCAATAAAATATAAATACTGTTTTTGTACAAATAGGATAAATTTGAAATTCTTAAAAAAATAAAATTGTTTATTAAAATTCAGTATGTTATAATATGCGAAATAAGTTGTATAAATATAAACTAACAGACAATAGGGAGGGTGCAAGATGGCATTAGAATTTGATGAACAATTATCATTGCTTCAAAAACCAAGTAAGGAAGAAATGACCCAGGAAGAATTTGAGCTTTTTGAGAAGAATGTTGATACAATGAATGAAAACTGGGGTTTTATCAATAATCTTTTTAAGATACTGCCTTTAAACGCAAAACAGTACGTTGGATTCCTTGATTTCAAAGCTTCCTTATTTACTCCTGAAACATGTTATTTGAGTAATGCGGATAAAGAAATGATTGGCGTTGTAGTATCTACTGTGAATTGCTGTTCCTATTGCCTTACAACACATGGAGATGCTTTAAGGGGATATACAGGAGACCCGGAATGGTGCGATAAGCTTACATATAATTACCGTTCTGCCGAAATGACTCCTAAACAGAGAGCACTTTGTGATTATGCATGGTTTGTAACCGCACACCCTCAGGAAATTGACAAAGACCAGATAGAAAAACTTCGTGCCGTTGGCTTTGACGACCATGAAATTCTGGAAGCAGCATATGTAGCTGGATTTTTCAATTATACAAACAGATGGGTAAGTACAATTAAGCCTTTGGCAAATGAAGGACATTTCTATCATAATAGAGAAAAATAATAAATACTGATCAATTGTGAAGAGGGACTGCAAAGTCCCTCTATTTTATTGATACATAATTTTTACACAAATTTTTCTTATATTACAAAAAGTTTTATAAAACTATATTTGTAAGAAATTCTTAATATATTGATAATTATATTCTTATTGATTATTATCTCGAATTTGATTAAAATAATAATAAGGTGTAAAAGAATGCTTTGTTTTTTTATGCTTTTTATTCAGACAGTTAAAATTATAAGCGTTTTATGTTATTAAAACGATAAGGAGGAAATGATTGTGAAGAAATCTTTTGTAGCTATATTTTCAGCTGCTGCGATTGCTGTTTCCAGTCTTGGAAGCACAATAGCGTATGGCTCGGTATTCGCCGATATAAATGATGTCCCCTGGAGCGGTGCGGTAACTTATATTGATGAAGCCTATAGCCTTGGCCTTATGGCTGGATATGTAGAAAATAACCAGCGTTACTGTAAGCCTAAAAATAATGTTACATATTGTGAAGCGGTTCAGCTTATGTATGCAATAATGAGTTCACACTCTGGAACATCTGTAAACTCATCTGTAGTGACTAAGTGGACAAGCACTATGGCGGCAAACAATATACCTTCATGGGCATATAATGCTGTTGCATATGCGCTTGAAAACTCAATTTTAACACAGAACGATATTTCTATATTTATATCTTCAAGCTCAAACCAGAACTATGCAAAACGTGAGGACGTAGCAGTTATTTTTGGTAAGGCTTTAGCAAAGGTTTACAGCCTTGCTTCAAATCCTACAGTTTCATATGCAGATAAAGACAAGGTTGCAACAACATCTGTACCTTACCTCGAGTTGCTTAACAGACTTAATATAATGGTTGGAGATTCAAATAATAACTTTAACCCTAAGGTTAATATCAACCGTGCTGAGATGTCAGTACTTGTTACAAAAGCGTATAATACACTTAAAGGAAATACAAACACAAATACAAACACACCGTCTGGTGCGGTAACACAATACTCAGGTAAAGTCAGTGAAAAAACAAGCTCAGGCTCAGGATATTCAATCACTGTTACAAACAGCGGTAAATCTAATACATTTACTACAACCTCGGCAACAAAAGTAACAGACGCTAACAGCAAATCAACAACAGTTGATAAAATTGGAACTGGTGACTCAATTGTTGCGGTATGCAGCGGAGGAATAGCTACTGCTATTATAATTATGTCACAGAATTCAGAATCAACAAATTCAGTTAAGGGTACCATTAACTCTGTTTCCACATCAAAGATAGCTATTATATCCAGTGGAAAAACTAAAGAATATAAGATAGATGATGAAGACATCACTGTAACAATTGACGGAAGCAACAGTTCATTGTCTAGCCTTGTAAGTAAATTTAAAGGAAGCAATAATTTTTCAGCAACTGTATACCTTGATTCCGATGATATTGTTACAAAGATAGTGGCTACAAAAGGTAAAAGCAGTGACGGAGACTATGATGATGAGGCAATCAAGAGCATAACATCAAGTAAGATTAAACTTTACGGTGGAGACGATATAGATTTGCCTGATGATACAGATGACGTAACAACTGTAGAAATTGACGGTGATGATGATTATGACTTTGATGATCTTGAGAAAAAGTTTAAAAACCTTGATGATGATGAACAGATGATTGTGAAAGACTATACTACTAGGAGTGGTGAACTTAGGACTATTAAAGTTAAGATAGATGATTTAGATAAGAGTTCTAGCTCATCTGCAGACGGAACTGGACTTGTTAAATCTATTTCATCTACAAAGGTTAAATTGAATGATGGAAACTCTTATGATTTCCCAGATGACGAAGACGATGTAACAATGAAATTTGATGGAGAAAAATATACTGATTTAGACGATTTTGTAAGCGATATAGATAAGAAACTTGACAAAGATAAATCGGTATATGTTGAAATGACTATTAAGAGCAAAGAGATTACAAAAATAACAGCTACTACTTGTAAGACAGTCGAAGATGAAGAAATTGAAGAGATAAACACTTCGAAAAAGAGAATTACAGTTGACGGCGATGACTATACTTATACATCTTCAACAAAGGTTTCCGTTAAAGATGGAAATAGTTCAATCACAAGTATGTCAAAACTTGTTACTGCTATTGATGATAATGGAAAAACAATTGAAGTCACTTTAGTTTTAGATGATGATGATAATGTTATAATTGTAACTGGAAATGTAACAGAAATTGAAGATGCGTTAATTAAAACTTATGAACATAAATCTTCAGCTTCTAGTTCATATATTGTTTTGAAATCTTCTTCAGCAAAGTATTATTTCACTAACAGTACAGATTTTAATAGCAAAGGTGATTATACAGATAGAAGTGATCTTGACGAAGCTGTGAATGAGGATGAAGAGGACGTAATTGTAACAATTACATTAGATGATGATGGAAAAATAGATGAAATTAGAGCCGATAAAGATTAACTAAAAAGCTAAAACAGATTGTCACCATATTTTAAAATATGGTTGACAATCTGTTTTTTTATTGCTATCATGTACCAAACATAAGGAGTGATACATAATGGCGTTGAAGGATGATATACTTTTTGAACTAATGATAAGCAGCTTCGTATCCGGTGAAGGGTTGGCTGAAAAGTACTATGTAAGCCGTAACAGCATATGGAAGGCTGTTAAACAGCTAAGAGATGAAGGATTCGAAATTGAGGCTGTTACCAATAAGGGCTATTGTCTTAAAGGAGATATTAATAAAATTACAGCTGGAGCAATTAAGAAGGGACTTAAATCTGAATGGAGCTTTGAAATTTTACCTGAAACGGATTCTACAAATAATTATGCTAAGGAGCTGGCCATATCAGGAAAAAGAAATAGGACCGTTGTGATTACAGAAAAACAAAACGGAGGCAAAGGAAGGCTTGGCCGACCGTTTTACTCACCTGAGGGAAACGGACTGTATATGAGTGTACTATGCAGGCCGGAAATTAATGTAGACTGTGCTCCGTTGATAACGTCCTTTACAGCTGTTGCCGTTGCCAAGGCAATAGAGAAGCTTTCAGGTCAGGATGTAAACATAAAGTGGGTTAATGACGTTTACATGAACGGCAAAAAAATCTGCGGAATTCTTACGGAAGCCGGCTTTGATTTTGAAGGCGGAACGGTAGATTATGCGGTTATAGGAATAGGCATAAATGTTCTTGGAACTGATTTTCCCGAGGAACTTATAAATATTGCAACCTCTATCGAAAAAGAAACTGGCTTGAAAATATCAAGAAACGATTTAGCTGCCGAGGTACTTAATAACCTTGAGAATATGTCATGTGAAATTAAAAACAAGAAATATTTAGACACTTATCGTAAAAAATCGAATGTAATAGGCAAAAGGATTAAGGTTACATATGGAAGCCAGGTTTTTTATGCAGAAGCTTTGGATATAAACGAAAACGCGGCTCTGATAGTAAAGACAGAAGATGGGATCAAAACTCTAAATTCCGGAGAGGTGAGTATAAAATTATGAAAACAAGAAGCTTAGTATTAGTGGGACTGTTTGCGGCTATAATATGTATTTTTGCTCCATTTACTGTACCTGTAGGGCCAATACCAATATCTTTAGCAACATTTGCAATTTATTTAGCGGCTGCTGTTATAGGAGGTAAAAAGGGAACCGCCGCTGTTGCGGTATATATTCTTATTGGAGCAGTTGGAATTCCTGTTTTTTCTGGCTTTGGTGCAGGAATAGGCAAAATACTTGGAGTTACAGGAGGATATATAGTTGGATATATTCCCTGTGCGTATGTTGCCGGAACAATAATAGACAGATTTCAGGATAAAAAAATTGCTTATCCTATCGCACTCATTTTAGGAACCGCAGTGCTCTATGTTTTTGGAACGGCATGGTTTATGTTTCAGACAGGCAATTCTTTATATGATTCTCTTATTGCATGCGTAATTCCATTCCTGATAGGGGATGCGGTTAAAATTGCGGTGGCTTCAGTGGTCAGTATAAAACTCAGAAGCTATGCATATAGAGAAATAGCATAATTATTAACTCCTCCGGTTTATAACGGAGGAGTTTTTTGTCAGATTAAAAAACTCCTGGATATCAAAAAAATTTTGAGTATATTATGTTTTTATGTTATACTAAATATTATTGTAGGGAGTGATAAAAATGAAGGAAATAACTATTGACGGAGAAAAAATAGAAACAAAGTCTCAGGTTAATAATCTGTTCGTCAAGGAACTTGGTTTTCCCGAATACTGCGGTAATAATCTTGACGCTATAGGAGACTGCCTTGATGAGATAAAAACTCCGGTTACTATTAATTTTATAAATAGGGAAAGAATGAAAATAAAATTTGGCCGGTTTGCCACAGTACTTTCACAAATGCTGAAGCTGGCCGCAAAACATAATGAAAAAATCACTTACAATGAATCGAAATAGGAGTCTAAAATGAGAATACGAAAGAAATCGTGGGAGGAGAATGTACTCACCACCAACGAACATCTTGTACATAATCCCGAAGATTATAAAGGTAAATGGAATGAATACTTTGGAAACAATAACCCGATATACGCTGAAATCGGATGCGGCAAGGGAAAATTTATAGTTCAAAATGCCTCTGAAAATCCAGATATCAACTTTATAGGAATAGAGCGTCAGACTACTATAATGGCTATTGCGGCGCGAAAAACGAGTTCTGAAATGAAAAACATTGCTCTCATTAGGGGCGATGCGGAAACACTTGAGGATTTATTTTCTCCTGAGGAGCTTTCAAGAATATACTTAAACTTCAGCGATCCGTGGCCTAAAAAAAGATGGGCAAAACGTAGACTGACACACAGGCATTTCCTTGAGATTTACAAAAGCCTGCTTAAAGGAGACAAAGAGATATTTCTTAAGACGGATAATACCGTTTTTTTTGAGTCATCCCTCAATGAATTTTGTGAAACGGGATGGAGACTGTCAAATATTTCTCTTGACCTGCATAACAGCGGCTATGAAGGAAATATTATGACTGAATATGAAGAAAGGTTTTCAGGTCTTGGTCAGCCAATATACAGACTGGAAGCCAGATGGACTGATAAATAAATATAAGAAGGTAATAACATGAAATTTGTTCTCGACGCGCATACTCATACGATTGCCAGCGGTCATGCATATAGTACTTTGCTGGAAAATGTGGCTTATGCCGCAGATATGGGCCTTGAACTTTTGGGGATTACAGATCATGCCCCTGCTATGGAGGGCGGAACCAAGCCGGCATATTTTCTCAACTTTGGGACTATTCCTCGTGAAATAAATGGAATCCAGTTAAGAATGGGTGCAGAATTAAACATAATGGATTACGATGGAAATGTGGATTTAGATAAGTTCTATTTAGAAAGAATGGATTACGCCATTGCCAGTCTTCATCCGCCATGTATTCCTTTTGGAAATCAAGACGAAAATACAAATGCGATATTAAAAGCCATGGAAAATCCATATATTAAAATACTTGGTCATCCCGGGGACCCGCGATATCCTATAGACTGTAAGGCTATAGTTAATAAATCGGAAGAAACAGGAACTATGATAGAGATAAACGATGCTTCACTAATACCGGGAGGCTTTAGAAAGGGAAGTGAGCTTTATATTACAGAGCTTCTGAAACTCTGTAAAAAGAAATCACTGCCTGTTATTTTAGCCTCAGATGCACATTTTGCTACTCATATAGGGAATTTCAGCAATGCTGTGAAGCTTATTGAAGAAACAAATTTCCCTGAGGAGCTTATAATCAACACCTCCGTAGAAATGTTCAAAAAGTGTCTCAAAATTAATTAAAAGTCCTAAGTGCTTATTTACTTTAAAACTTTAGTATGTTAAAATAGAGTTATTGGAAAACAGTAAATATAAAAGCAGGTGGGACGGAAAATGAACAGTAAAATTAAAAATGAAGCTACGGATAATCTTTTTAGATGTATCCTTACAATGAAAAACTTGGATGAATGTTACAGATTGTTTGAGGACCTATGCACGGTTCATGAAATTCAGGCGATTGCCCAGCGTATGCAAGTTGCTGAGATGCTTGACAGAAAATGTACCTACATTGAAATTGCTGAGAAAACCGGAGCCTCTACTGCTACCATAAGCAGGGTGAACAGGGCTTTAACCTATGGAATGGACGGATATAAGTTAGCCATCGACAGGGTTAGATCCCAGAAGGAAGACGAAGCCGAACAATAATATTCTACCCATCTGTTTTCAGATGGGTAATTTATTTATGGAGAGATGACTATGAAAAAGAAATTATCTTCAATTTTTGTATCGCTGTGCCTAATGATTAGTATGGGCTTTCAGGCCTATGCTGCTTCTAATTATTCTCAGTGGGCCGAGGAATACATTACTGCGGCCGAGGAATATAAAATAATACCCGGATCAATTGCTGATTCAGACCTTACAGAAGAAATAACAAGAGAAAATTTTTGTGAGCTGGCGTATTTAACAATAAATGAAATATCTGCGGAGACAAAAATAAAAATAACTTATACACAAAGAGAAACTAGTTTTTATGACACCGACAATGCCTCTGTTGCCGCATTAAAGAGAATGGGAATAATATCTGGTAAAACAAGTACCAAGTTTGACCCTGACGCCTTTATTACAAGAGAAGAGGCGGCGTCTATACTTACAAGAATGGTTGATTATCTCGGTTTAACTGAATTTACAAATACACAGGGCTTTACTGACAGAAAGAATATTTCATCTTGGGCCAAGGAAAGCGTAAATGTTGTATGCGGCATGAATATAATGAACGGCATGGGTGACGGCTCATTCAATCCTAAAGGGACATATACAAAGGAACAGGCTGTGTCCACCATGATAAGACTTATAAATAATGTTCCTGATGAAGACAGCAGAGAAAAAATTGATAATACCAAATACTATGTTTCAAATGAGTATTTTCGCTGGGTAGAGGATGTAAACGGAAAAGTCATATTTAAGCTTTCGGCCTCTAAATACAGTGGTTTAAATTTCTATTCCAATGGAGAAAAGGTTGTTGCATTTGCCGCCGGTGAAAATTCTACTGATGTTTATGATATTGATAATGGCAAAAAGCTGTTTACAATACCTGCGGTTGTTGCTGCAACATCGTCCAACAAATATATAATTGTTTGTGAGGCTGAAAAGGACGGAATATACGGTGTATATGATTTCCATGGACAAATGGTTCTTCCCATTGAGTACAGTTGGGAAGACTTATATGCAGGCAAGTATGTTTCATCCTCAAAGAAATCTTAAAAAATCAAGAATATAAAAAACGGGACGTTAGATTATTAACTTCCCGTTTTTAAGGTAACGGGAGATATAATTATGATAGGTTTTGAACAACTTAATCCAATGCAGAAAAAAGCTGTCCTTCATAAGGACGGCGCCGTTTTGCTGCTTGCAGGAGCAGGCTCCGGTAAGACTGGTGCTTTGACGGTACGTATCGCTGATATGCTTGAGCGCGGAATCAGCCCTTATAATATTTTGGCTATAACCTTCACCAATAAAGCGGCGAAAGAGATGAGAGAGAGAGTTGATAAGCTGTCTGGCAAAGCCGCGCAGGATGTCTGGATAAGTACATTTCATTCTACCTGCGTCAGAATATTAAGAAGGGATATAGATAAAATTGGCTTTTCAAGGGATTTCTCTATATATGATTCTGACGACCAGGAAAAGGTTATGAAGGAAGTATTTAAAGAGCTTAATATGAGTATAACGGACAAGCTGTATACGGTTAGGTCAGCTATAGGCGCAATAAGCCATCTTAAAGAGGAAATGATCTCTTGGGAGGATTATTTAAAAGAGGTCGATAAGGCTGATATAAGGGCATGGAAAACGTCAAGGGTCTATGAGGCATATCAAAGCAGGTTGATGAGAAACAATGCGCTGGATTTTGACGACCTGATCTATAAGACGGTATACCTATTCAGGACAAGACCTGATGTTCTTTCTGTATATCAGGAGCGTTTTAAATACATAATGGTTGACGAGTATCAGGACACAAATACTTCGCAGTACGAGCTTGTAAAGCTGCTTGCTTCTAAATATGGCAATCTGTGTGTTGTAGGGGACGACGACCAGAGTATATATGGCTGGCGCGGCGCGAATATAAGAAATATTTTGGATTTTGAGAAGGATTTTCCTAACGCCGCTGTAATAAAGCTTGAGCAGAATTATCGTTCAACAAAAAATATTCTTTCGGCCGCGAACAGCGTTATCAGAAATAATAAAGCCCGAAAAGATAAGACACTTTGGACCGAAAATACGGAAGGAAGCGTAATACATTTATTTAGGTCAGAAAATGATATAGAAGAGGCTGTATTTGTGTCAGAAACAATAGATAAAAACGCAGTAAGCGGTAAGGCCACATACAGCGATTTTGCTGTTCTATACCGAACAAACGCCCAGTCAAGGGCAATTGAGGACAGGTTTGTAAAAAAAGGTATTCCATATAAGCTTTTTGGCGGAGTAAGGTTTTATGAGAGAAAAGAAATAAAAGATATACTTGCTTACCTTAAGCTCATTGATAATCCGGCTGACGCTGTCGCGGTTAAAAGAATAATTAATGTTCCTAAAAGAGGAATAGGCGATAAAAGCGTTGAATCAGCAGAAAAAATAGCTGTAGAAAGAAATATTTCTCTTTTCTCAGCTCTTGGCAGAGCCGCAGAATATCCTGAACTTAAAACAAGAGGTAAAAAGCTTGTTGATTTTTATGACTTCATATGCGGACTTAAGAAAAGAGCAGGTAATATGCTAGTACATGAAATTATTGAAGCTGTTGCCGAAGAAACAGGCTATAAGGCTGAGCTTGAGGCTGACGGCAGCGATGACGCTATGATGCGTATAGAAAATATTGACGAGTTTATTTCAAAGGCTGTGGAGTTTGAGAAAACTGTCGAAGATGCAGCGCTTTCGGCTTTCTTGGAGGAAGTTGCCCTTGTGGCTGATATAGATTCCTATAATGAAGATGATGACGCCGTTGTACTAATGACTCTCCATAGTGCAAAGGGTCTTGAATTTCCTTATGTGTTTATGGTTGGTATGGAAGAAGGGCTGTTTCCCGGAAGCAGAGCCATATCTTCCGGAGATCCTAAGGAAATGGAAGAAGAAAGGCGGCTTTGCTATGTCGGAATAACCAGAGCCAAAAAGGAGCTGTTCATGACATACGCAGTACACAGAATGCAGCATGGACAGATACAGTATAACGCTCCATCAAGATTTCTTGCAGAGCTCCCTCCGGAACTTTTGGATAACAGATTTAAACAGAAGCAGCCTGCATCTCCTAAACACTGGCATTTTGGCGATAATGAAATAAAAAAAGCAGGAAATCCGTATAAAAGTGAATTGCCGAAACCTCAGAATGTTACAATAGATTTTATAGTAGGGGATAAGGTCAGAGCCCCAAAATATGGTGTGGGAGAGGTAAAAGCAATAAAAAGTGCCGGAGCCGACTATGAAGTTAGCGTTGCCTTCACAGGAAAGGGTATCAAAAAATTTATGGCCGGACTTTCAAAACTTATTAAAGTTGAAACGGAGTAATAGCAATGGATAGAATGAAAGAGCTCATTGATATATTGAATAATGCTTCAAAGGCCTATTATCAGGACGACAGCCAGATAATGAGCGACCATGAGTATGATAAGCTGTATGATGAACTTGTAAAGCTGGAAAAGGAAAGCGGGGTTGTTTATGGTGGGAGCCCGACGCAAAGGGTTGGCTACACGGTTTTAAGCTCTCTGCAGAAAGTCAAGCATGACAGCCCAATACTTTCGCTGGATAAAACTAAGGAGCCAGACAAATTAATAAGCTGGCTTGGAGATAGTGAGGGAATTATTAGCTGGAAGCTTGATGGGCTGACAATAGTTTTGACATATAATAACGGTGTCCTTGAAAGAGCAGTAACAAGAGGAAATGGAGAAGTGGGAGAAGATATTACGCATAACGCGAGATATTTTAAAAATCTTCCCGGTAAAATAAATTTTAATGGAGAGCTGAACCTGAGAGGAGAAGGAATAATTACCTTTACCGAATTTGAGAGAATAAACTCTGAGCTTGGTGACGATGAGGTATATAAAAATCCCAGAAACCTTTGCAGCGGAACAGTGAGGCAGCTGAACAGCAAGGTAGCCTCAGACAGAAACGTTATGTTTTATGCGTTTACCCTTGTTCGTGCTGAAGGAAGGGAGTTTGAAAAGAAAAGTGAGCAGCTGAAATTTTTAGAGGATCTGGGCTTTGATGTAGTTGAGCATTATATTGTGCACGCGGAGGATATAAAAGACAAAATAAAAATGTTCTCTGAGAAAATAGAGAAAAATGATTTTGCTTCTGACGGTTTGGTTTTAACCTTTGACAGTATAGCTTACAGTTCTTCACTAGGTACAACATCAAAATTCCCTAAGGATTCAATAGCATTTAAATGGAGCGACGAGCTTGCTGAGACTACGTTGCTGGATATAATTTGGAATACATCAAGGACAGGCAGAATAAACCCAATAGCGGTTTTTGAGCCTGTAGACATAGAGGGCTCTACCGTAAACAGGGCAAGCGTCCATAATGTAAGCGTGCTTGAAGGTCTGAAGCTTGGAAAAGGCGATAAGATAAAGGTATATAAAGCGAATATGATAATTCCGCAGATTGCAGAAAATATGACATGCTCGGCAACTGCAAAAATACCTGAGGTCTGTCCGGTCTGCCAAGGGGAAACAGAGATAAGAATGCTGAAGGAAGGCAAGGAGCTATACTGTATAAATCCTACCTGCTCGGCCCAGAGGATAAAGGCCTTAGTCCATTATGTTTCCAGAGATGCCATGAATATAGAAGGCTTATCAGAGGAAACCATTAAAAAGTTTGCTGATGCAGGAATTCTAGATAATTATACCGATATATATTCAATTAAAGACCATCCCGAAATAATGGATATGGAAGGATTTGGACAAAAAAGCTTTGATAATCTTGTTGCAGCAGTTGAGAAATCAAGAACTGTTCCTCTTGAGAATTTTATAAATGCCCTTGGCATAAATCAGGTTGGTCTTTCCAACGCTAAGCTTCTATGCAGAAACTATAATTACAGTATTGAAGATATAGTAAAGGCCGATCAGGAAGAACTTAAGGATATTGAGGGATTTGGTGAAGTTATAGCACACAGCATACATTCTTATTTTGCTAATAAGGAAAATCTGGAGCTTTTTAATAAAGCAGTTGGGCTGCTTAGTTTTGTAAAACCTGCTGAAACTACAGATAAGCTTGGCGGAATCAACTTTGTTATAACAGGCGATGTAGCGATATTTAAAAACAGAAATGAAGTAAAAGCGCTTATAGAATCTCTTGGTGGTAAAGTTACCGGCAGCGTTACTTCCAAAACAAATTATCTCATAAATAATGATGTAAATTCTTCATCATCAAAAAATAAGAAGGCAAAAGAACTTAATATACCTATAATTACAGAAGAAGAATTTATAAAATTGACAGAATAAAAAATATGGCAGATATTATCTGCCATATTTTTTATTGACAATATCGTAAGTCGATATTATAATATCGTTATACGATATTGATAGTCGATATAGAGGTGAGCATATGGCAAAAAAATCTCTGGAAATTTTAACAGAAACAATGTTTTACGTCCTTATGTCTCTTTTGAAAAAAGAACTTTGCGGTACTGAAATTGCTGAGTTTATTGACCAAAAAACAAAAGGAAGAATTAAAATGGGCCCTGGAACTTTATATACTATACTAGCTAAGTTTGAGGAAGAAGATCTGATCATAGAAACATCCATCGTTGGACGTAAAAGAAACTACAGAATAACAAACAAGGGACGGGCAGTATATATTGATGAACTTGAAAGATTAAAGCTATGTGTATCAGACGGTGAAAGCGAGGTGTAAAAATGAAAAAATTACTTCCTATAGATTTTTATGATGTGGGGGCAATTGAGTCATATTTTCACGATATGGCAGCAGAAGGATACTTTATTAAAAAAATCGGATTTTTTGCATATTATGAAAAAGGAGAACCTAAAAAGGTAACCTATAGACTTGAGCCTCTGATGAAGGAAGAGGAGGGGCCCGATGAAAGTGTTGTAGAGGGGTATCTTGACTTTGGCTGGCATTATATCTGCACAATGCCAAACAGAATGTTTTATGTGTTCGCCTCCTATGATGAAGAACCGCAGGAAATACATACGGATACGTTCACTCAAAGTTACACATACGATTATCTGGCAAAAAAAGTCGCTAAAAGCAGAAGAATAAATATAATTACACTTGTTTTTTATTTAGGGATAATGACGATATGCAGTATTTTTGGTGGTTTTGATACAAAATTTTGGATAGAGTCAGATAATACGATATGGTTTGGAGCTATAATACTTTTCGCAATTTATACGTTGATTTTAAGTATGCGGGAGTATAGTAAGATGAAACGGCTATATGAGGGCCTTAAGGCCGGTATTTCTATTAAACATAGAACTTCATATAAAATGCATTATGGTAGCTATATCATGTGTTTTCTGCTTTCAATTACCTGTATTTTTCAGTTATGCACCATTATTTATAACTTTAAAAATGAATGGACAAAGGATATTACTCAATTTGCTGATACAATTCCGTCAATAACTCTTGATGATATAGAAAAGTCAGATTTTATTATAGAGACTGGTGTAGTAAACGGTGTAAACTGGAATAATAGAATTGATTATAAATGGTCTGAACTTGCTCCTGTAATGTATGAAATCAGCCAAAACGGCATAGTGGAAACTGAATACTGGAAAGATAACTCAGGAGAATATTCACCGTCTCTTAAAACCGATTATTATGAGCTGAGATTTAAGTTTTTGAGAGAGCCATTAATAAAAAATATAATTGATTATGAGCTTGAACTTTTTAAATATGAAGAAATGCTGAGTGAGGAGCTTTTAAATACTCAGTTCGATTACGCGTATTTCGTTAAGGTAAAAGAAACACAAATGCTGTTTGCATATAAGGACAATAAGGTTATTTTCGTAAGATACCATGGATATGGCGATTTGAAAATACTGACTGAAACAATAGCAGAAAGAATAATGGCCCAGTCAAATTGACTGAGCCTTTTTATTTATGGTTCGTAGGTATAAAGCTTTGTAAAATAGGCGCTGCCGTCATCTATGTATGTTGTCTCAACCTCAAATACAAACTTTAAATTGTCCATGTTAAAATATTTTGTTATTGTCTGCGACTCTACAGCAAATTCATTATTTTCAGCCTCCAAGGCAAGTCTGCGTAATTCCTCGTCACTTATCTTTGGTTCAACAATATCAGAGGCAAGGAAATATGGGTTCATTATTCCTATCATATCTACACGCATAAGTTTATCTCCTGACATTACGGCTCGGTAACCAAATGTTGAACGATATCCTTTAACCATATAATAAAGATAGATATCGCCGCTGTCATCAGTATGATATGAATACTTTGTCATGTCGAAAGTTGAATCATAATTTTCATTAATATAAGAGGATATAGCTCCAAGGTTTTTTATTGCCTTAAAATCATTTATTGTTGTAAATACAGACAGCATCTTAGCGGCTTCAGCTCTTGTAATTGCCGACGTAGGGTGGAGTGTTGCTCCTTGAAGCATTCTATTTTTCTCTGCCCATATCATTGCCGGCCTTGCATAAGTAGATACCATAAAATTATCTGAGTATTTATCAAGCGTATTTAAATCCCCGGTATTTTCAGGAGTGTCTGCCAGCCTGTAAAGAACAGATGCAAATTGCTCAACAGTCATAGCCCAGCCAGGACAAAACGTACCGTCATCATATCCTGACACTATTCCGTTTTCTTTAGCCCATAAAATCCCGTCTGTATACCATGCGCCTTCCTCCACATCCGGAAACTGTCTGGAGTACTTAACCTCTGGGCTTCCATACATACGATATATAAGTGATGAAGCCATTGCCCTTGTAAGGGTTACATCCGGTGCAAAAATTTTCTCGGAAGTTCCCGCGATTATACCTTTATTATAGGCATCTTCTACATAAGTGTAATACCAAGAGTTTTGATCTATATCTACAAAAGGAAAGTTCTTATCTGCGCCAAAGGCTGTGAAAGCAAATGAAACAGTGAGAATGGCGGATACAGCCAAATTAATATATCTGTTCATGTTAGTCCTCCTTTGCATAATTTAATACACTAATAGTAATTTCAAATTAATTAAAGCGCAACAATTTAACATAAACTGTAACATGAATGTAATATAAAAAATCGCCGGATAATATATCCGGCGATTTAAGCTTTTCTGTTTTAATATGCTCTTCCCCAATAAACCATATGTTTAGCTTTCTTTCCGCAGCATACGCATGTATCTGATATATGCTCCTGTTCAAAGGGCATACATCTGGATGTAGCTCCTGTTTTTTCTTTTATCGCGTCTTCACAAGCGCGGTCTCCGCACCACATGGCTTTTATAAATCCAGGAGTTTCATTGAGCTCTTTCTCAAAGGTTTCCATGTCTGTTGCGGCATAAGTCTTTGAGTCGCGCCTTTCCTTTGCCTTAAGATAAAGATTTTGCTGTATATCATCTAAAAGAAGGGCAATCTCATTTTCCAGATTATCCATGGAAACAATTTTCTTTTCGCCTGTATCCCTGCGTGCAAGCACAACCTGATTGTTTTCAATATCCTTAGGTCCTACCTCAAGACGAACAGGAACGCCTTTCATTTCATATTCACTGAATTTCCATCCGGGAGATTTATCACTGTCGTCAACCTTAACTCGGAAGTTTGAAAGACGGTTCTTAAGCTCAGCCGCTTTGTCAAGCACGCCTTCCTTTTGCATAGCGATAGGAACAATAATCACCTGAATAGGAGCAATTCTTGGAGGAAGCACAAGGCCGCTGTTGTCGCCATGCACCATTATAACAGCGCCGATAAGACGTGTTGTTGTTCCCCAGGATGTCTGACTGCTCAAACAATCAAATCGCACCACAACGTCGGTGGACTTCCTGAAGACATGCAGTTCAAGCTGATTGAACCTCTGAACACCCTCTACAAAGATGAAGTTCGCGCGCTTGGTACAGAACTTGGTATGCCAGATGAAATTGTTTGGCGTCAGCCATTCCCAGGTCCAGGACTTGCTATACGTGTCATGGGGGAAATTACAGAAGAAAAACTCACCACTGTACGTGAATCCGACGCCATTCTCCGCGAAGAAATTGTGAAAGCTGGACTCGATCGTGATATTTGGCAATACTTCACTGTGAATACTGGTGTTCGCTCAGTCGGTGTTATGGGTGATGGTCGAACTTATGATTATACCATTGCCATTCGTGCTATTACTTCTATCGATGGAATGACAGCAGATTTTGCTAAAATCCCTTGGGAAGTACTACAAAAAATCTCTGTTCGTATCGTCAATGAAGTAGATCACGTCAACCGTATTGTCTACGATATCACCAGCAAACCACCAGCAACGGTTGAGTGGGAATAAAATATAAGAGTAACTTTGGCTAAGAAACCTTAATTTAACAGCATTTGAATTGTTTTAATTGGTCTTAAAAATGGGGTGAATTCATTTGAATTGTCTCCAAAGTGTCTCCAAAAGAAGTTCGATTTATGAACTTCTTTTTTATTTCATTTTGAC